>Ga0066256_1000262_pt1 | contig 203831 bp, 163 predicted proteins | sample ThiBio_1000_biof_FD_87107 | JGI IMG/M metagenome (GOLD analysis project Ga0066256, IMG submission 87107) | Wastewater bioreactor microbial communities from Cape Town, South Africa - Thiocy_expt_1000_biof (version 2) | ecosystem: Engineered > Bioreactor > Thiocyanate-remediating >...
ATGGATCGAGCCGCAGCGAAACCCGCTCCCCCACGGGCTCCAACACCCAGGCAAGCGTCGTACTGCTGCGGCTCACCGCACCTGGAACTTTATCAGATGCGGATGAGTCCAAGTTACAAGGCAAGCGTCGTACTGCTGCGGCTCACCGCACCTGGAACTTTATCAGATGCGGATGAGTCCAAGTTACAAGGCGAGCAAAGCTTGCGAGCGTAAGCGAGCTAGCGGCGCTCGGAGGGGGTGTGCCGAGCCACGGTGCCTCGGCCGCCCCACCGGCTCACACGCGAGACAGACCGCGACCCCGCGCAAGTGCGGCCCAGTTACGCCGCCACCTCCTCGACCTGGTCCGTATCGAGCTCGACCTGGGTCGGCCGCCCGAACAGGTCGAGCAGCACTTTCAGCCGGTTGAGCGAGTCCACCGCTTCCACCGTGCCGGCAAAGCTGGTGAAGGGGCCCGCGGCGACGCGGACGGGCTTGCCGGTGAGGCGCTTGCGCATCGCGTTGAGAGTGTTCTTCGTGGTTTCGCCGCGGCGGCGGCGGGCGGCGTCGGTGTCATCGAGCAGTTGCGCCGCCTCGGCTTCGCGCAGCGCCAGCACGTCGCGTGTCGGCAGCGGTTCGGGCAGGTGCGGCCGGCCGGGCAGGATCGCCAGCACCTGGGAGCAGCCCAGCGCTTTCGATGCGTCCTCGAGCCGGTCCAGCCGCACGAACAGGTAGCGCGGGAACAGGCAGAGCGTCGTGACCTTCCTGACCCGCAGCCGGCGGTTGAAGCGCTCGATGCGGTATTGCGGCAGATAGGCCTCCAAGCCCGCCTGCTCGAGCTGGCGCAGCGCCGTGCGCTCGCCCTTGATGCGTGTCGTCACTGCGTACCACTCGGGCATGCTCGGTCTCCTTCAGCTGTCTGTCGAGGGCGCGCAAGGCCGCCCGGATCTCGGCCATCGCCGCGGTGGCCCCGAGGCCGCGATCCGAATATTCGGCCGCCACCTCGCGGATGCGTTCGATGAAACTCTTGCGGCTGCCGCCGCGGTGCTCGGCGCCGGTCTGCGACCAGGTCATGGCGCGGCCCTCCTTCCGGCGCGAAGCCGGCAACCATCCGGCCCGCACCAGCACCTGACCCGGCCGAGTTCGCCGCTTTGGAGGGCGGCGCGGAGGCTGCCGTTGCCATAGCGGGCATTGGGGGCGCCGCAGCCATCGCAGCGGCGCAACACGACGCGAAAGCCGGGGGCGGTTTCGACGGGGATCAGCGGCATCAGCTGGTGCTCCCTGGAAGCATCCGGGTACGGCTCGGGCCCCGCCACTCATCGGTTCGACCGCCCAGCGCCACGGTGCCGGCCGGCGGCGGTGCGCCGATCGGGTAGCGGATCAGCCGAGGGCCCTCGGCCAGGGCGCGTGCCGCCTCGCCCAGGGCACTGGCAAGAGCGGCGAGCCGCGGCGCGGTGGGCGGGAAATCCGGGTTATGGCCGGCCACCCGACCACTGAGAAACGCCGTGCAGGCGGCCTCGATGGCCAGCACCGGGCAGTGGTCGACGGCGCGCAGATAGGCCATCGCCGTCGCCTCGGTGATTGCCGCGTGCGCGCTGGGGAAGCCCGCCAGCATGGTGGCGATGGCTTCGAGCGCCTTGCCCTGATCGCGGGTGCTCATCCTCGGCCCGCTCATGGTGCGGCCTCCGCCTGCATCCTGCGGGCCTGCTCGAGCAGCGCCGACGCGCCCTTGCCGCGCCGCGACGCCCTGGGGCGGGCGGGGGCAGACGGGGTGTCGCCGGGACCGGACGACAAGGTGTCGCCGGGAGGATGAAGTGTCGCCGCGGGCGGTCGAGGTGTCGCCGCGGGGGTTTTAGGGGGGAATCTAGAGTCTTGAGTCTCAGCATTGGGCAGCCCATTGCCCGACCCATTGGGTTCGCCCGATTGTGCTGTCGGTTCAGGCACTTGCGCCCAGCGGCGGTTGGCCGATCGGCGACCCAGATTGGCGCGCTCATGGTCCTTGACCATGCGGCGCGACAGGATGACCCCGGTGCTTGCCACGCTCAGGACGCCGGCTTGTCGAAGCTCCGCCAGCAAGGCGCGAACGTCGTCCACCGGCACCCCTGTCATGCGCGCCAGGGTTGCTGCATCGATCGGCTTGCCGTTGAGCACCAGGTGCCCATAGGGCTTGGCCTCGTGCATGATGCAGAGGCACTCGATCCACAGCCCGCGCGCCGTCAGGCTGACCGCCCGCAGGGCCTGGTCGCCCCGCCAGGCCGCGGGCTGGAACTTGAACCAGGGGAGGCTCATCGCGCCGCCCCCGGCTGTGGCCGCGCCGTCGCCGCACTGGCGCCGGCCAGCCCGTTGGCCAGGCGCTCGGCCTCGTAGCGGCGGATATTGTAGAGCACGGTGGTGTGGTCGCGGCCGCCCAGGTGCCGGGCGATTTCGGGCAGGCTGATCTGCCGGCCGTTGACCAGCACCTCGTGCCGGATGCGCCAGCTCGCCTCGCGGCGCGCCGCGGTGACCGGGGCGCGCCGCGACGCGCCGGCGAGCTCCGCCCGCTCGATGCCGTGCCGCGCCACCACCTCGTCGATGATCTCGCGGGCGGTCAGCGGGCGGACCATGGCGGGGCCAAAGCACATCGTCTCGTAGGGCGCCGGCTCGTGATAATCCGGCCAGGCCTCGGCCGGCGGCGGCAGCGGCTGCGGGCGCGCCGCATGGTAGGGCCGCACCGTGAGGGGGGAGGCCGGCGGCGGGTTCTTTGCGGCGCGGCGGATGCGCGCCTCGCGGGCCCGGCGCTCCTCGGCGAGGCGCTGCTGGCTGGGGCTGGCATCGGCGGCCCGCACCGGGGCGAGGCGAAGCTGGCGATAGAGCATCATGGGGTCGGCTCCATTGGGCATAGGGGTGGCGTACGCCGGCGCGGGACGCGTCGGCGGCGGGGCTCGATTAGCGGGAGGCTGGTGGTTCAGCGCCGGCGGTGCATGGACGCTCGGTCGCGCGCCAGCGTGAGTACGAAGAGAAGGCGACGAATTCTCGCGCCGAGGCGACGAATTCTCGCGCCGAGGCGACGAGGTATCGCGCCGAGGCGACGTCTTCCTCGTCGCCACCCGGGCAAGGTCAGCTGCCGCGGCGCGGGCTTTGGCGCGTCGAAACGCCCGGCCGCCCACGCACGCGACAGCAGCGGAACGCGCGCCGCACCGGCAGCGGTCGCCGCCAGGGGGAGCCCCAGCGGCGCGCCGAGCGGGAGGGAAGTGCGAAGCTGTTCCATGCGCCAAAGTATGCATAACGCAAATCGACTGTCAACGCGAAACGCATACTGAAATTGTGCATAATGCATGGATGATCGAAGAGACCCGCCCCGAGGCCGCCGAGCGGCTGAAGCTTGCCCGCATCACCCGCGGTTTCCGCACCGCCAAGGAGGCGGCGACGTTTTTCGGCTGGGCCTACATCACCTATGCGCAGCACGAGAGCGGCGAGCGCGGGCTGGGCCGGCAATCGGCGAAATATGCGGCGGCGTTCCGCGTGAGCGAGGCGTGGCTGTTGACCGGCGAGGGCGCGCCGCCGGTGGATGACGCCAACGACCCGCTGCCGCCGCACGAGCGCGCCAGCGGCCAGCCGATCCTCGCGGTGCCGGCGCGCGAGGTGGTCGATCCGACACGCAAGCTCAACGTCTATTCAGGCGCCCAGGGCGGCGGCGGCCGGCTGATCATCGGCTCCGATATCGTCGACCGGGTCGAAATGCCCACCAGGCTGCGCGACGTGCAGGGCGCCTATGGGCTGATGATCGACGGCGAGTCCATGGTGCCCGAGTACTGGCCGGGCGACGTCGCCTGGATCAACCCGCACCTCAGGCCGGCGCGCGGCAAGAACCACATCTTCTACCACACCCCGCCCGACGGCCGGGAAGCCGAGGCGATCGTCAAGCGACTCAATGACTGGAACGATCGCGAATGGCACCTCGAGCAGTGGAACCCGCACCGCCAGTTCAGCGAGTTCCGCCGCGAATGGCCCATCGCCCACCGCGTGGTGGGCAAATACGACGCGGACTAGCCGCGCCGGCGGAGTGAGGGCAGGGCGGTGCACGCTCGAGTTCGCCCGCCCACCGCGCCCATTTGTTTCACCCAGGCCCAGCCAAACCCTCGATGCCCGCCTCCCCCTCGACGGCAGGGCTATCGCATATGGACAGTCACCGGCCTCTCGTTGGTCCTCCACCGCGAAGCGGGGGAGGGGGACCAGCGAAGCTGGTGGAGGGGGCGGCCACACAAACCGGCGCTTCCCGCCGCCCCCTCCACCGCCTTCGGCGGTCCCCCTCCCCCGTTTCACGGTGGAGGAGCACTAAGAGTGCGGTGCACAAAGCCATATGCGATTGCCCTGCCCTTGATGGGGAGGCAAGCGAAGCTTGTGAGCAAAGCGAACTAGCGTAGCTCGGAGGGGGGTGTGCCAAGTGCGCGATGTGAACATCGACGTCGCCTGCACGAGGGGCCCGCTCCCGACTATGGTGCGTGCTGCACACCCCACCCCATCCCTGCCGTCAGGGGGGCGCTGGTGGTTCTGGCTGGATCGAGCCACAAACTCGATGCCGCCCGGCCTACCCCGCCAGCTCCATCAGATCCCGCGGCACCAGCCCGTGTTCGCACAGCACCTCGGCGTCGTTCCACTCGCCGGTCGCCGGGTCGCCGCTCCGGCAGAAGGCGATCACCCCGGCCCGTATTCCGGCCAGCACCCGGGCTCGCGACAGCGCCGCGGCCTCGCTCGGCGCCTCCATCGGCTCATCGGCAATCAGCACGCCCCGGTTCCCCATCTGCCAGGCTTGCACCACGAAATACGTGGCCATCCCCACCTCCAAATGTTCTCATTATGTTCTCATGAAAGCAGAACGCCGGATGGGAGTCGAGTCGGCCGCCGCCTGTCGCTAACGTTCGCGTAACGCATATTCATCTTGACCGGTTAGTTTGCGTTTTGCATATCATGTCTGCATCAGCCCGATGGAGACAGCGATGACGATGCAGCCCGCCCGCCTCGATCTTCACGCCATCCGCATCGATGCGGTGGCCGCCGCCTACGGCAATGCCGATGCCCCGATGAAGCGACTGGCGCTGCTCAACCTCGGCGCCCGCCAGCCCGCCTACTGGACCAGCGCCACCTTCAGCCACGCCCAGGCCGGCATCCTCTGCGAAGCCGCCAACCGCCTCGCCTCGCTCGAGCGGGCGCAGGACGAAGTAACCGACTACTGCTCCGCCACCGGCTCACCCTGGCGCCCCACCGAGCTACGGCTGCTCGACCTGCTGGTACCGCTCAACGCGGCGGCGGTGCGGGATCTCGACGAAGCGTACACGCGCGGCGGCGCGCTGCGGTCACGCGGCGAGCTGGAGCGGCGGGCGTGGGTGGGGGAGGGGGAGGCGCTGGTGGCGTGATGCGAGCCGTCCCAGAGGTCAAGCCTCGCGCCGGAGCGGCCGCGGGGTTGCTTAGCGGGCCGCGGGCGATGCCGGAATACCGACGCCCCTACCTGACAACAATCGCGCTCCTCAGCCCGATCGGGTCCGCGATGAAGTGCAACCCTTCGATCCCCGACCCAGTCCCCCGCACCACGATCGAGCCGTAGCCCAGCAGGCGCCCGAGGATGGTCTGGTCGACGATCACCGACTCGACCTTTTCCATGTTCATCTCGCCGGTCTGGCGGCGGATCAGGCCGCGTTTCTGGATGACGCGGCGGGTGGTGACGGCGATTTCGGTGGTCGCCTGTTCGATCCAGGCGCCGGCGAGGCTCCAGAGGCCGAACAGCAGGACGATGGCGCCGATGATGCCAAAAGCCGGGCTGAGACCGGGGCCGACCGGGGCGAGGATCAGGATCAGGCCGATGGCGGCAAGGATCAGGCCGCGCAGATAGACGATCCAGTGCATGCGGCCGATGGCCAGCACCTGCTCGTCAGGCTTCAGAACGCTTTCGACATAGCCCATCTCGGAGGCTTCTCCATTCACCCTGGCTCTATTGAGCATGCCTGGCGGCCGAGAGATGCGACTCAGCACGCCAGCCCTGGGCCAAACCAGTATGTCCTGTTCCTTATTACGCAGATAAGGACAAGCCGATGGCTGTATGTCCCGCCTCGAGAGGCGCAAGGCTTCCGCTCAGCAGCGATGAGGCGGCCTTCGGCGGGGCAGGGCGGGGGAGCCGTCCGTGCCAGCCCTACAGGCCGGCAAAGACGAGGAGGGGGCGGTAATCCTGGAGATCGGCAGCGCGGAGCGCCAGGATGTACTGCGTTCGCCGCTGATTGTTCCTCGTCAGGTCGGCGCCGCCACTCCAGTCGATTGGTGGCGCCTTGAACCGTTTCTCCAGCAGGGCGTCGGCGGCGATCCGCGCATGGCGACCGTTGCCGTTTGGAAACAGGTGAATCTGCACGAGGCGATGATGAAACCGCAAGGCCGCCTCAGTGGGGGAGAAGGTGTTGTGCTCCGCCCACCAGGCCACGTCGTCCATCAGTATTTTCGATTGGACGCCGATCTGCAGCGGGTCGACGCCGATGGTCTTTTCGGTGCGTCGGAAGGTGCCGGCCCAGTTCCAGACTTCGCCGAAGAGGCGGGCATGCAACCTGCACATCTGATCGACCGTGAGCTCCAGTTGCTTCTGCCGGCCGAGCCAAAGCAGGCCGGCATCGAGGTTCGCCTGTTCCAGCTCGTTCAACTGCTCGCGTGTCGTAATGTGCCTGTAGCGGAGCCCTTCCAACTCGTCAGGGTCGAGCAGGGTTGCCCCTTCCGGGGCGGCGACGATGTCGCTCACGGATCGTCCCAGAAATCAGGAGGGCGACGGGCAAGGATATCCTGGGTAACGCGCGCCAGCTCGGCGTCGCGACCCGCCCCGGAGAGGCTTTGATCCTCAAGCGCCATGTGCGTGCTCGAGCGGCGAACCAGCGCGGCGGCCTTCTTCAGCGCCTGCTGCTCCACCGCTCGCCCTACCGTGGTTTCAGGGACGACGGCATAGACCAGACGACAGCCCATCGCCTCGGCGGCGTCCTGCATCGTCTTGAGGCTCACGGCGCCGTCGAGCTCCGACAGCTCGAGTGTCGAGATCCGGGCACGGCTGACGCCGAGGCGCCTGGCAAGCTGCGGGCCGCTCATGCCGAGCGCCTTGCGGACGGTACGAATCCAACCCTCCGCGGGCGCCGCCAGGCCAGCAGCGAGAGGAGCCGCCTGGTCGACTATTCTGCGGTATTGCGCGCTTGCTGCCGCCTTCACACTCATGTCGAGTAAACTCATATGTTTACATGATTGGATATCATGTAAATGAATTTGTAGACCGTGTTAGATAAGATGTCAACGAATATGCTTACATCATCTGATGGCTGTCAGTTTATTCGTTGACACGTTGGGGCGCAACCTGATCCATCCTGCCGCAGCTCCGGCGCGCGTGGGGCCGGGCATTCGATCGGCTTGCGCCCGGTCTCAACTGCACAAGACCGAGGTGACAGAACCCTGTAACCTACGCCCCGATCCCCACACTCCTGAACAAAGCCACCGTAAGTTCAGGCTCGGCGATCTGGCCCGGGGTGGTCGAGAACTGGTCGACATAGACGATGCGCCAGAACTGGTTGCCGGTCTGGGCGGCATAGACAGTGGCGCGGGCGCCGGTCGACAGCAACTGGCCGCTGGCCATCCAGACGCCCGGCAGGTTCGACATCGACCAGTCGCCCAGCGGGATGGTGCGCCCCATGCCCTGGGCGAGGGCGGCGGCATAGGTTGCCATGTCCATGTCGTCGGCGGTTTCGACGCCAAAGAAGGCGGCGCGGCCGGTCGTCGCATGGGCGAAACCGTGCAGCGGCGCGCCATCGGCCCCGGTGGCCGGCTCGTACTGCCAACCGGCCGGAATGGTGGTGGCGAGTTGTGTGGTGGGGTTGGTCCACATGGTGGGAGGCAGCCCGGCATTGGCGGCGGAGGGACCGGTGTCGGAGCGCGGCGGACCGCCGGAAAAGCGCATGACAGGATCCAATGCGCCCAGTGCCGCGACACCCACATGGAGCAGCAGCGCGAACAGCATGCCCAGCGTGCGGCGGAGCCGGCTTTGCGAATAGGCGCGGACGCTGACGCGGCCGAGGTCGTAGGTGGTCGGCGCGCCGCGCAGCACACGGCGGAATGCCGGTATCATGGTGAAGAGGCTGAGCAGCGGGATGTACAGCGCCATCCCCTGGAACCAGACGCGGAACTCGCGCACGATATTGCTGCCCCAGCCGAAATGCCTGTCGGGGTCATTGGGCTCGGCTCGGATGGCGAAGAGGGCCTTGCCCAGCGAGTTGCCGAACAGCGTGATGATGATGGCATTGGCAAGGAAGGCCAGCGGCAGCAACAGCAATCCCATGGCCGGTGCATCGGGCGACAGCATTTTCGCCGACAGCTGCGGGCTCGCCAGCCGCAACCCCAAGTAGAGGGCGGTCGGCAGCAGCAAGGTGATGATGATCATGTCGATGGAGCGCGCGAAGTAACGCGTCCATGGCCCTGCCAGAACCGGCGCAACCGTGGCGGCAGTGAAGGGGGAGGTCGTGACACGCGTGTCGTCATCATGGCGACCGGCGCGCCGATCGTCCGCCAGGCGGTCGGCGACGAGCACGTCGTCGTCGGCGTCATAGCTCGTTGCCTTGCGTTGCGCCGGGGGCAGCGGCGGCGGCAGGCCGGCATCGGCCAGCCGTGCGAACTCGTCAGTATCGCCGAGCGGCGTCCACTCGGCAAAGCCCTTGCGCCAGACTAAGGTATCCGCCGCAACCTCGCCGGTAGCGAACAGGTCTTCGATGTCATCTGCGGAATGCGGGCCGACCGCGGCGCCATCAGCCGAATAGTACCACTGCATTGTCAACTCCTCATTTGCTGCGGCTCGGCGCGCGTCAGCCGATAGCGCGGTGCGTGATGTAGGCGGCGAGGAACAGGGCCATCAGGAGCCACACCACTCCCGCCACGCGGCGCGCCCGACGATGGCGTCGCATGCGCTCGAACCTCTCGACGACGTCGTTCACCGCCAGATAGAGGCCGGGAACGCGGCGATACAGGGCGTCTGCTGCCTTCTTCCGCTCCGCCGCGGCGAGCGCCGCAACCTGTTCCGGGGTCAGGCGGGGCGTGTCGCGGGTCGCTTCGACGGCCAGCGCCTCGATGCCCCGCACCAGTTCGTCTTCGGTCATCGGCCAAGATAGATCCGGGCACTGGCGAACAGGGCTTCGTTCAGGTGCGGCTCGACGATCTGGCGCGGGGTGGTCGAGAGCTGGTCGAAATAGAGGATGCGCCAGACCTCGGTGTCCCCCCGGGCGGCGTAGAAGGTGCTCGGATAGCCGCCCTGGGTCATCCGGCCGCTCGCCGTCCAGACTTCGGGTGTGCCTGACGCCGTCCAGGGGCCCAGTGTGGTGAAGGCGGCGAGGTTCTGGGAAACGGCGGTGGTATAGTCCGCCATGTCAGCGCCCGGTGCGATGGGGTCGTAGCTGAGGATCGCCGTCACGCCGGTTTTCATGCTGGTGAAGCCGTGCACCGGGCCGTTGGCGGTCGGTATCTCCTCATAGGTCCAGCCGGGCGGGATGGCGACGCTCGCTCCGGTGATGGGATTGGTCCAGCTGCTGGGCTGCGCGAGGGTGCGCTGCTCGGCTCGCTCCACGCCGTTCAGCGCGAAGATCCCCAGATAGAGCAGCATGCCGAACAGGATGCCCAGAGTACTGCGCAACTGGCTGTTCGAGTAGGAGCGCACCGCGGCGCGCCCGATATCGTACGGCGCCGGTTTGCCACTGCCGACCGCCCGGTAGGCCGGCACCATGGTGAACAGGTTCAACACGGGAATGCCGAGCGCCAACCCTCGCAGCCAGACCGTGAACTCGCGCTTCAGGGTGCCGCCGAAGCCGAAGCGCTGCCGGCCATCGATGGGTTCGGCCCGGATGGCGAAGATGGCCTTGCCCAGGGAATTGCCGCAGAGCGTGATGATGCCGGCATTGACGAAGAGCGCCAGCGGCAGGAGCACGAGCGTCACCGCTGCCGGTTGGGCGTTATAGAGATCGAGCGCCAGCTTGAGGCTTATCCACGGGAGCACCAGGTAGAGGCCGGTGAGCAGCACCGACAGGATGATGGTGAGATCGATCGAGCGCGCGAAATAGCGCTCCCATGGCCCCGCGAGCCTTGGCCCGGCCGAGGCTGCGGCCGGCTCGAACGCCGGCTCATCGTCGTCCTCGTCGTGATCGTCCTCGGCGGCGGAGCGGCCATCGTCATCGGCGCGGCGAGTATCGAGCAGCGTTTCGCCCTCGCCATCAGCAGCCATTGCTTGCCGGTACGCCTCAGGCGGCGGTGGCGGCGGCGCGGCATCTGTCAGATGGGCGAATTCGTCAGTATCGCCGAGCGCCACCCAGTCGGCCATACCTTTGCGCCAGACCAGCGTATCCGCCGTGATCTGACGGGTGACGAACAGATCTTCGATATCGTCTGCCGTGCGCGGCCCGACCGCGGCGCCATCGCCCGAATAGTACCACTGCATTATGAATTCCCCCCAACCCGGGCGGATCGTTACATGGTCCGGGGGAGGCTGTCATCAGTGTGTTTCTGATTTGTTCACGGCTGGCGTGCAGCGCCGGATGAGGTGTACGCAAAACGAAGTGCAGCGCGCTCCAGGTCAAGCGAGGCGCGACAGGGGCGCCGGTGCGTGCTGGCTTTGCAGCGCCGACGCCTCGGCCGCGGTGCAGCCCTGGCGACTCCGCCCGAGCAAGCAGCGGCGTTCGGCGCCCGGCCGCCGCTCACGCGGCCAGGAGATAGCCGCGCAGCGCCGCCGGTTCGAACGGCACAGTGCCGAAGCGCACCTCGGCGAGGCGCCTGAGGGCGCTGAAGCGCCAAGTGTCGTAGGGCATGACGGACGAGCTTTCGTCGATCAGCCGGCCGAGCTCATCGTTGGTCCATGGCCCTTCGCCGCGCTGCTCGCGCAGGAACAACTCGCCCACATTGGCATAGGCCCGGGTCAGCGGGGTGGCGGTGACGCGATCACCGCGCCGATCGTCGTCGTGCCAGTTGGTCAGGCGGTCGATCCAGCCTACGGCCACTTCCAGATGGCGGAGGGTGACGGGCGGCCCGACCGTCTCTTCGATCTTCAGCAGCCGGCGGAACTCGGAGATCACATAGGCCTGGATCATGTTGGTGGAGATGGTCACCATGGTCACCGGGCCTGGCGGGTCGGGCATGTCGCCGCGCCAGCCGGCGAACTCATCGAGCAGTCCGGCGGCCTCGTGGTAGACTTCGCTGACCAGTTCGGAAAACACCGCGGTCTTTTCGGCGTGCCGCGACAGATAATAGGCGCTCAGCGAGGCGGCCAGCCGCTCGCTGCGGAAGCGCAGCGGGGTGATGCCGCGGGCGGTTTCGTGCGCCTTGTCGTCGACCAGCGCCGCCTCGGCCTGCTGCAGCAGCGTCTCCGACGCCTCGAGGTCGCGGGGCGAGGCGGCAAGCATGCGGCGGCAGACGGCGGCGAGCAGATAGGCCTCGCGCCCCGACATGTGCGAGGGCTTCCGGCCCGGCTGGACCCGGACCGGAATCCTGCCCCAGCGGCGCGAGCGCTCGATGATGGCGATGGCGCGCAACGCGTGGCCATGGGAGATCATCCAGCGATTGGCGCTGGCGAAGGCGGCGCCCAGCGCCAGGAACTTGAGGTGGCTCTCCTGCCGGTCGTCGCCATCGCGGCTCGAGTCGTAGCAATCCTCGGCGATGGCGCGGTAATCGGCCTGGAACGATGCCGCGTCGGCATAGCCGCCGACGATGGAGAGCCTGCGGAAGATGCGATCGGTGTTTTCGAGGGATTCGAAATGCAGATCGGGCGGGTTGCGCCGCCCCATCTGATAGGCGTTGATGATGGCGCCGATGCCCACATCGGAAAGCGCCAGCGCAGTGCGATCGCGGATGCGCGCCACATCCTCTTCCAGCAATTCGACCAGGCGGGTCCATGACACGGTCTGCGGGGTTTCGACGAGGCGCCGCCACACCGCCTCGCGGATCGCATCATCCTGCAGCCTGAGCCCGGCGCGCCCCAGCGATTTCCTGGTCAACTCGTTCCAGGTCTGCAGCACCTGCTGGATCTGGCTCTCAGGGATGACCTGTTTGCGTTCGGTCAGGATGCCGCGGACCTGGCTCGGCGAGACTTCCGGGTCGGTGGTGAAGCCCTCGACCAGGCCGTCGAAAATGCTCACCAGCCGCTGCTCGTCGGCGGGCTCGATCACCGCATCGCTCAGATAGGCCCAGAGGTGCCGCACGTGCCGGCGGGAAAAGTGCCTGGCCAGCTCCTGCAACTCAGCGGGGACCAGCTCGACGGGGATGCCCTCGTGCACCTCCTCGACGAGGTCGCGATCGCCGGTGACGAACACCACCCGGTTCGGCGTGCCCTGCAGCCGGGCGTTGATCAGGAACAGCTCGGTCAGCGCCTTGACGTCGGCTTCCAGCGTCTCGCCATGGCGGGTGGCGAGGCGGCGGCGCCAGTGCCGGCTGATGGCGTCGTAAAGCCTGGTCTCGGCCTCGGAGAGGCCGGCAGGGTCGAGACCGGTGCAGGCGGCGGCGGCGGTCGAGTCCTTGCCGAGGAAGTGCGGCGCCTCGTGCAGCGGGAAGATCCCGCCATACTTGTTCTCGAGTTCGTAATAATTATCCCATTCACCGACGGCCCGGGCGCGTTCGGACTGCACTTCGCCATCGGACAACAGGATATCGACGCACTGATCCACCAGGTGGCGCAGGCCCTCGGGCGAGTTGCCGCTCCTGATGCGATCGCGCAGCAGGGCGCCGGTCCGCATCAGTTCGAAGACGCGGCGCGCCCTGGTGCGCTCGGGGTTGACCGGTTCATAGGTCTCGAAGGAGCGGCGCACCGCTCGATAGACGTTGTTGGTTTCCTGGGCGTGCCCGCCGAACTGGAAGATCGGCGGGGCCAGTTCGCCATTGAGGCGCAGGCCCACCGCGTGCTGCGCCAGCTGGCGCGCCAGCTTTTCGGCACGCCTGTCGCCCAGCTCACCGGCTTCGGCATAGGCCGGGAAGATCTCGCCATAGCCGTTATGGGTCACGCCGATGCCCAGCGGCCCGGTGATCCACGGGGCGCACAGCGTAATGATGATGTTGGTGTCGTAAACATAGATTTCGGCGGCGTCGGGCTCGGCGCGGAAGCGGCGCGACGAATCCTTGCCGAAATGCTCGCGCCGCACGAAGGCCGCGTTGAACACCAGGTTGTTGGAGACGGAGTTTTCGGCCATGGCTCAAGCCGCCTGATCCAGGACGCGGGCATGGCTGCCGCGCAGGTCGCGTTCCGGCGCCATGTCGCTCGGCCGCTGTACCGTGGCGGCATAGGCGTCCATCACGACCCGGTCCCAATCGGCCGCCTCGGGCCCATGCGGCAGTTCGAAGTAACAGAACTCGCTCAGCCGCATGACGAGTCCATCGCGATCGGCAGGGTTGTTGTCGAAATAGTCGTCATAGGGGCTGAACGCCTCCTCGATGCCCGCCTGCTGCTGAGCTATGCCCAGCGTCACCCATTTTGACAGAATGATCGTCGGGCTCCTGGCTGCTTCGTGCGCGGGCAGGGTGCGAGCGATGCGCTCGATGGCCGGCGGGAGTTCCTGTCCCCAGTCGTCGGGCAAGATCTCGCCGGCGCGCCGGTTGTGGGCCGCCAGCGCATCGCTCGAGGCGAGCTCCAGCCCCTCGGCGGCGAGCGTACTGGCGAGAGGCGCGAACAGGCCCTGGCCGCCGGCCTCGCCGACATAGATGCCGAGCAACTCGCCCCGGGCGTTGTGCAGCACGGCGCCGGCGCTGCCTCTGGCCGCGAAGCGCTCGCGCGGTGTCGTTGCCGCGACCCGGATCAGCCCGCGATAGACCTGCGGCTCGGGACTGTCGCCGAGGGTAAAGCGGGCCGAACTGTCGAGGCCCGAGACATAGCCGTCGCAGCGCGCGCCGGCGGCATCGAGCATCCAGACATCCTCGAGCAGCAGCTCGGGAGCGATGGCGATCGCGCGCGCCGGCAAAGCACCGCCGACGGTGCGGGTTTTCAGAACGATAACCCAGCCGATCAGGTTCTCGGCCGCTTCGGGCCGTCCGGCGATACCGGCGTAGTAGCCGCTGGGCCGGCGGCCCGCTAAGGCCATGGGATGGTCGGACGTCACAAAATTCTCGTCGGAGGCAACGAAAGCCCGGGTGGTGAGGGCAAGCAGGTTGCCGACGTGATCGGTGGCAAACGCACCGATGGTTGCCGCGGTGCCGGCACCGGCCGCCTGCAGGGTGTCGCCTGCCCTGATCATCGGTCAGGTCTCGCGAGGCCGTCATCGGCATCCTCGATGGGCACACCGACCAGCCGCACACCGAACAGGTCGTGCGGGTAGCCACCGAACTGTTCGACCACATCCTGGTCGGGCACCCGGCCGGCGTCATCGACATCGAATTCATACCAGCGCTGGCCACCGGCCGCGGTTCGCGCGCCGCCCGGCCGGATCTTCACCCCCAGCTGCCGGGCGAACTTTCTGACCAGCTCGCTGCGGAATTTCATGAACTCCGGTCGGCTGGGATCCGCCGAGGCCACGGTCGGCAGCGCCTGGCAGAACGGAATGTCGGAGCGCTCCACCTCGACGAGGTTGGCGAGCTTCTGGTGCAGCCCCCGGGTTCGTCGCTTGTAGCCGGACGAGAAAGTGTAGGCCGGCGCCGCTGCCCCATGGCGCACGATGCAGGTGGTATCGGTGATATCGTGCCGCGTGCCATCGGGAAGGCAAAGCATCGTCTTTCGACCGTCCTTCCTGATCAAGCCGCGTTGGTAGCGCTGCGGGTAGCGCTGCAGCACATAGGCGACGAGCAGCTTGTTGATCGGCGCGGTCACCGGCGTGAATGGCTGCACCAGCCGGCCGACCAACTGCGCACGATCGAGCTTGACCACGGCCTTGTCGAGCCACCCCTGGGCCCGGTAGTTCAGCAGTTTCAGGGCGTCGCGATAACCGGCGGCGAGAAACTCGGCGATCTCGTTGTCACGATCCGACCCGAATGGACCGCTGGGCCCGACGGCGGGTGGCATCATGTTGGCTGCTTGGGCCTCGATGTCCACGATCTTGCGCTCGATGGCGGAGCGCTCGAGCCTGTCCTCGGCATCGGGCAGGCGAGGCCGATGGTAGCGGCCGTGACGCAACTCGCCGATCAGGCGCACCGCCAGGTCGCGGCCATCGAGGGTGGAAAAACTCAGCCGGGCGAAATCCATCAGGCCACCATCGCCGGTGCCGCTGACGATCACCTCCTCTTCGTCCTCGCGCAGCCGGTCCACTGTGTCGCTCGACCAGTAGCTCTTGCTGACACTGCGCGACAGATCGCGTTCCTGGCCGAAGCCGGTGGCGAGGATGACCAGATCATAGGAGCGTGGCTCGATATTGCCCCAACGACCGCCGGCAGAGCGCCCCTGGAGGCGCAGCGTGACTTCCGTGCCCTTGGCGGTGCGCACCGGCTTGCGCATGCCGCGCAGCCTGACCTGGTACTCGATCGAGTTGAGATGCTGCCGCAGATCGGTGTCCCATTCCTCGCGCAGGCCCGCCGCAACGTCGCGGGCGTTGGCCGCGAACCAGTTGAGGAAGGGCAGGCGGGTGGTCGGCCCGAAGTGTTCACCGATCGGCCAGGTGTTGTAGCAAGGGTGGATTGGCCGGTGCCCGGCGCCGAACTGGGTCTTGATGGCGGTATCTTCCATCTCGATCAGCTCGGCCTGGGCAAAGCCAAGCCCATGCAAAGCGAGCTTGGCGGTGATGCCGGCAAGGCCCGCTCCAATCACGGCGATCCGCACCTGGTCGCCCAGCTTGCCCGCCGCGCTGAGCGCGGCCACCAGGTTGAGGGCGCGGTTCTGCTGGAAAGCAAAGCCGACGCGGATGCCGTATGGCCCCACCGAGTAGACACATTTGTCGTAGCCATCGACCTCGGCCGCCGCCAGGATCAACTCGGCAGTCGCAGTGTTCACGCGAGCCCCCCAAAAGCCCACCAGCCTGACGGCAAACGAGGCCGTCTGCCGCCGCGCGCTCAACTTCAAAACAAGGCTACAGTTGCAGCTATCGTCAGTCTATTGGCAGATCGACAATTATCACAAGTCCGAGCATATCGACGACGCGTGCAACATACTGTTGCGGGCGAAAATCGACCGGCTCTCTTCAAGGCGAAATTTGGCTCGGGGGACGCCGCAGCCGAGCAGCTCATTTGGTGCAGTCGAACCCGCCGGGATCGGTGACAGTGAAGGTGCGGTTGGCGTCGTAGGTTTCGCAGAACACCACGTCGCTGTCATTGGCCCCGAGCGAACCCTTGCAATCGGTCTGTCCGTCACCGCCCAGGTCGTTGCGGTGGTAGCAGATCGAGCTGCAGTCGCGGTTGGAGGCATTGGTGTTGGTGGCGAAGATGGTGACCCGGTGGCCGCCATCGCGGGTCTGGCACTGCATGGAAACGCCTAGCCGCCCGTCCGCGTCGGCATAGGCAGGCAGCGCCAGCAGCAACAGGCTGGCGATCACGAGAGAGCTGCGCAGCATCCGGTGTTCTCCTCTTATCGGGCAATCCCCGTGCCCCCGGCCCCTCACGGGCAGATGCAGTCGAAGCCGTTCTTGCTGCAATGCCACTGCGACTGCAGCTTGGGATCGTTATAGGCAACCACGGTGATGGCCTTGTTCCGGCAGATCGGCGAGCCCGGCGCCGGCGTCAGCTTGTCGAAGCTGCGGGTCCAGCCCCGCTCGACGTAGCAGAACGGGACATCGCCGAATTCCTCGCGGATCTCGGTGGCAAAGCCGCGACCGGCCAGCCCGGCCGAGATCTGCTCAGGCGTGAGCTTGCGCGGGTCGCCGAACAGCGAGGGATCGGGCACCGATACGGATGTCGCGGTGAACAGCACGATCTTGACCTGCGCCTTGGGGACGACCGCGCCGGCCACCGGCGTCTGGTTGGAGACGATCAGTTCGGTGCCGGTGCACGACATGTCGTTGACGAACTCGGACAGGACGCCCAGATCGAGGATCCGGAGGGTCGCCTGAGCGACGGTCAGCCCCTTGAAGTCGGGAATGACGATTTCGTCCTGGGCCCGCACCGGGGCGGACCAGCAGATGGCCAGCAGGATCGCCGCCAGCAGGCTCAGCAGGCGCGGGCTCACTTGGCGGCCTCCGAGAATTTGAGTCTCAGGGGCGGCTCGACCAGCAGGCCCTTGGCGTCGGCGGCGTAGCACCAGCCCTCGGGCCGGAAGGTCTCGACGTCGAGGGCGACGTCGAGGTCGAAGGCGCCGGCCTTCACCTGCGAGGTGACAGGCGCCGCGCGGAACAGTTCGCGCGACAAGCCGGATGAGCCGTCTTCGCTGAGGATCTCGATGTCGCCGACGAAATACTGATCGAACGAGGGGGTGGCGCGGGTGGGGAACAGGTGCCAGCTGAGCGGCTTGTCGGCATCGGCCGGCTGGGACGGATCATAGACCGGGACATAGTCGAAGCTCAGGGTCTGGCCATAGAGGTTGGAGATCGAGAGCTGGTCCTCGACGGAATAGGCGCCGGCCCAATCCAGCCCCGGCGCCTTGGTGGCGTTGCGGTCGAGCCCGATATGGAACAGGAAGGCGGCCGAGAAGCTGGCGCATTTGCGGATATCGGCATCGGGATTGAGCTCGATCTCGGCGCGCACCAGCAGGCGCGCCGCGCCGCCCGGCTCCTGGGTGAACGAGCAGGCGGGGAAGTTCGCCTTGAGCAGCAGGCCGCCACCGGCTTGCTCCCCGGTCCAGGCGGGCGATTTCACCTTGCAGCCGACCCTCACGCGGGCCGGCGCGAAGGGCACCTCGTCCTGCTTGACCGCGTCGGCATCGGTGGGAACGGTGGCAGGCGCCGCTGCGCCGGCCTGCTGCTCGCCGGCGGCAGGCGCAGCGGGCTGCTCCTGCGCCATGAGCGGCACCGCCCCCAAGGCGACGAGTCCGGCCGAAGCGATGAGCGCAGTGAGGATCGATCGGAACATCTCAGTTCTTCCCGATCGCCTCGAGCGCGGCAAAGCTCAGGTTCTGATAGTTGGCCTCGCCCACCGTCTGCGAGATGAAGGCCTGCTGGCCGAACTGGCAGATCGGGTTGTCGATATTGTTGGCGCACAGGGCGCGGAACAGCGCCGAGGAGACGTTGATCTTCTTGTGCTGGTTCAGCACCAGCGTCAGCCGCTTGAAGAAGGTTTCGTTGGCGAGCTTGAGGTCGTCGGCGCTGAGGTTGCCGCCGATGGCAGTCTTGAAATCGCCCCAGGCGGTGGTGACCTCCTGCTGGGCGGTTGCATCGAGCTCGCTGAAGAAGACCGGCCGCTGGGCAATCTCCCTGGCGGTCAGGGCGATGGCCTGCTGCACTGCCTGCTCGAAGCCGGCCGGGTTGCAGCTCTGCTGCACCGCCTGGGCGGTCCGGGTGGCCGACTGCAGGCTGGTGATCGCGCTGTCGAAACTGTCCGAGAGCGTCTGCGCCCGCTGGGCGTCGCTCTGCGGGGTGGCGCCGCCCAGCGGCTGGGCGATCGCCTGCTTCGGGTTCACCCGCTGGAGGGCCACAAAGCTTTGCTGCCAGGCCTGGCGCGCCGGATCCGACGGTGGCTTCTTGGCATCGGCAATGGCCTCGTCGCGGCAGAGCACCAGCGTGGCGGAGAGATCGGATGCGAGCCGCAAGGCGTCGGTGTTGGTCTGGAGATAGGTGTCGAACGGCAGGATGGCGAAGGGTTGCCGGCGGGCAGGGCCGGCAAGGCCCTGGGCCGAGAAATTGTCGTCGATCACCGAGCTGGTGCGCTCGAACACGTCGAGCGCCAGGAAGTAGGCCGACACGGCCTTCTTGAAGAACAGCGCGGTGACGTCGTTGGTCTGGTTGAGCTTGCTGAGCGCGCTGTAGGGCAGGATGCCGATGCGCAGCGGGCGCGGCGTGGTGGAGGCCTCCTTGGGCAGGTTCAGCAGGCTGGTCTTGAGTTTCTCGTAGTCGACGGTCAACGGCCCGCCGGCGCCGCCCGACTTGAAGACGCTGACATTGGAGCGGGTGACCAGGCTGTTGTGCTTCTGCTTGGACTCGATTGATCCGGAGACGCTGAAGATGCCGCCGATATCGGCCTGGACCGACCCCTTGATGTCGGTCAGGCTCTTGGCATCCTCCGAACTCATGGTCATGAAGGCCTGGACCGAGGCGCCCGAAACGATTGCTGCCACAAAGCCGTGGCCGCAATCTTCGATGTCCTCCTTGAAGTGGTCCTCCTTGAACGAGATCGAGGTCCTCGCCGGCCCGGCCTGTTCCGGCTGGCCCTGCACCGGCGCCGGCGGCGTGCCCGTGGGCGTTTCTGATTCCGGGTTGTCGACGAAGTTGTTGCCGACAAACGGCACCAGGTTCTTGGCGCCGAGCTTGTAGTCGAAGCTGGGTGCGGCAAACAGCGAACTGTTGGTGACGTCGGCGGTCAGCAGGAATTTCTTGGTGTCGACGGTGAACTCTTCCTGGGTGAGGAAGTTCAGGCTGGCCGTGGCGTCGAGGATGGCCATCTTCAGCGAACCCGAGGCTGAGATATTCAGCTTCGACATGGTTTCGGTCTTGGAGGTCACCTCGTCGAAACGATAGCTGGTCTGCTGCGAGGGATCCTGCACGGCGCGGAAATCGACGCATGTTCCGGTGGCTGGACTGTCGGTCAGCAGGTTGTAGCCCTGGCCGAGCACCACGCCGGATTGCGGATACTCTACCCAGACCAGATCGTTGGCGTCAGATGCGTGCGTTTCAACTGAAACCAGGCCGCCGACAACTAGTGTTGCGGCAGCAAGCCATGCAGCAGCTCTCACGGCGCCCCTCCAAATGTTCCCCGCATACAGGAAACTACTGTGGCTCGCGCATGGCAAGAGGGATTCTCGCGGAAGTACTGAACATTGATGGATATCGTGCGGCGAGATGAGTTATGTGTCGTCGATCTGGCCCGAAATGGAAGTTGCGATGGAGTGTAGGGTGCGGGCGCTGCAATAAAATCGTCATGTGGACTGTCATTTGTCTTCGGTGCGATGGGAGTGGATTGATTCCCGGCATGGATAGATAAGCGGGGTGGGACGCCGCCGGGGCGAGGGGGTGGTGGTGGGCTGGTGCAGCGTCCGCCCGCTCCGGGCAAAAAAGTGATCGACGCGCCGTCCCGCTGTTCCGCTTCGATCAGCCGGTGAAGTGATCGCCGTAAGCCGGGCAGAAAATGCCGCTCTCACAAGGGATCGTGAACGTCACGTATTGATCACGCTGACGAAGTAATACCGTCGACGGCGCGAATCGTCTTGCAATCGATGCTAAATGTTCACTGGACGCCTACGGGAATCGTCGCTAGCGTGTTCGTACTATTGCTTTGACGTAACCGTATCAGGTGGGAGGCAGCGGCGTGCCCAAGCCCATTGCGTGGTCGTTCAATGCTGGATCGTCAGCGGCGAGTGTCGGTTCTACTGGAACACTCGACGTCGAAGCGGTCACCGGCGCATCAATAGCTGTCGCCAAGGGCGCCAAGGTCGAGCTGGCCTTGCAGCTCGAGCATATCGACAAGCTGAAGTTCGTCTACATCGCGGCCGACAGCTATAGCGGCAAGATCAAGATCAAGGCGGGTGCGGCCGACGAGATCGGGCTCGAGGGGCCGGTGATCCTGTTCGGCGCCGCCATCGGCCTGCTGGGCCCGTCGTTTGCGACGCTCAGCGTGACCAATGGCGGGGCCGAGCCGGCCAATGTCGAAATCATGATCGGCGGCCAACTCTCGTAGAACTCTGGTTATTCGGCACGGAGCAGCGGCTATGGCAGTGCAGACGAGCTATCCCGGCGTATATGTGAATGAGGTGCAGAGCGGCGTTCGCACGGTGGCGGGGGTGTCGACCTCGGTGACCGGCATCGTCGGGCGGTTCCTGCGCGGGCCGGTGAACGAGCCGGTGAGCTGCTTCAGCTTTGGCGAGTTTTCCCGACGCTTCGGCGGGCTGGCGCTGAACACGCCGGCGGCCTATGCGGTCGACGATTTCTACGCCAATGGCGGCTCGGAAGCGCTGGTGGTCCGGCTGTTCAAGGCAGGGGCCGATGACGGCATGGCGCGGCTGGCGCTGAGCGGGCTGAAGCTGGTCGCAGCGAGCCCCGGTAGCTGGGGCGGCAAGTTGCAGGCGCAGGTCAGCTATCCCAACGCGGCGGCGGCCAAGGCCTATGTCGAGCTCCACCCCGAACTGGGCCTCGCCGTCGCCGACCTGTTCGACCTGCTGGTGTTCGACCAGGGCACCAAGGCGCGCGAACAGTTCCGCAATCTGACGGTCAAGGACGCCGGCTCGCGCCGCGTCGATCGGGTGCTGAAGGCGGAATCGAACCTGGTGCGGCTCGACCTCAAGGGCGATGGCACCCCCGACCTGCCGGGGGCGCGGCCGGCCGAGGGCGCCCTTACCGATTTTCAGGGCGGCAATGATGGGGCGCTGCTGTCGCCGGCCGAATACAAGGGCAACAAGGTTACCAAGACCGGCGTCCATGCGCTGCTCAAGGCCGATATTTTCAACCTGCTGGTGATCCCGCCCGATACGCGGGATGGCGATATCGATCCCGACGTCTGGGAGGCTGCCGCCGGGTTCTGCAGCGAGCGCCGCGCCTTCCTGATCGTGGATCCTCCGGCCAAGTGGGACGCCAACCCCGACAACGCCATCCAGGTGACGGTGGATGCGGCCAGCAACACGCCGCCGCTGAGCCTCACCAATGGCGGCAATGCCGGGTTGTTCTTTCCTCGGCTGCAGCGGCGCGACCCGCTGCGCGGCGGGCAGATCGACTATTTCGTGCCGGGCGGCGCCATTGCCGGCATCATGGCGCGCACCGACGCGAACCGCGGGGTGTGGAAGGCGCCGGCCGGCATCGAGGCGACGATCTCGGGCGCCGACGGGCTGACCTTCAAGATGACCGATGACGAAAATGGCAAGCTGAACCCCTTGGGCGTGAACTGCCTCAGGAGCTTCCCCAATGTCGGCCGGGTGGTGTGGGGCGCCCGCACCATGCGCGGCTCCGACCAACTGGCCGACGACTACAAGTACATCCCGGTGCGGCGGCTGGCCTTGTTCATCGAGGAGAGCCTGTTCCGCGGTACCAAGTGGGTGGTGTTCTCGCCCAATGACGAGCCGCTGTGGTCGCAGATCCGGCTCAATGTCGGGGCGTTCATGCAGCGGCTGTTCCGGCAGGGGGCGTTCCAGGGCGCGAGCCCCAGGCAGGCCTATTTCGTCAAATGTGACCGCGAGACCACCACGCAGGACGATATCAACCGCGGCATCGTCAACATCGCCGTGGGCTTTGCGCCGCTGCTGCCGGCCGAATTCGTCGTCATCAATATCCAGCAGATCCGGGAGGCCTAGGCGATGGCGCAGTTCTCGACCAACCCGGAACGGTTCGACCCCTACAAGAACTTCAAGTTTCGCATCCGCAACGAAGACGGCAATTACCTCGCCGGCATCAGCAAGGTCAGCGCGCTGAAGCGCACCACCCAGGTGGTGAGCCACCGCGAAGGCGGCGATCCGTCTTCGTCACGCAAATCGCCGGGCCAGACCGAATATGAGGCGATCACGCTCGAGCGCGGGGTGACGCACGATATCGAGTTCGAGCAGTGGGCCAACAAGGTGTGGAACTACGGCTCGGGGCTGGGCGGGGAATCCTCGCTCAAGGATTTCCGGCGCAACCTGATCCTCGAGCTCTACAACGAGGCCGGGCAGATCGTGCTGGCCTACAAGCTCTACCGCTGCTGGCCCTCCGAGTATCAATCGCTGCCCGAGCTCGATGCGAGCGCCAACGCCGTCGCCATCCAGATGCTCAAGCTCGAGAACGAGGGCTGGGAACGCGATTACGACGTGGCCGAGCCGACCGAGCCGAGTTACGTCGAGCCGATCTGATGCGTGCGCTGGCCGCCGCGGACATTGTCGAGCTGGCCGAGGCGGGGCAGGGGCGCGGACCATCGTTCCTGGCGCTCGGCATTCTCGGCCGGGCCGATCCCACGATCGATGCGGCGGCGCTGACGCTGGGGCAGCGCGATGCGATGCTGCTGGCGGTGCGGGCGCAACTGAGCGGCCCGCGCCTCGACTTCGTTTCCGAATGTCCGGCCTGTGGCACGGTGCTCGAAATGACGCTCAGGGCCGAACAGATCGGCCTCGGGGTTACCGCCCAGACGGCGGCGCAGACGCGGCAGGTCCGCGCCGGCGATGCGGTGATCACCGTCGCGCCGCTGACGGCGGGAGCGCTTGCCGCGGCCGAACAGCTCGCCGATCCCGACAGCGCGCGGCGGCTGCTACTGAAAGCCGCGGCGCCCGAGGCGCCCGAGGACGATGAGGTGCTGGCGGCGGTGGAAGCGGCGGTCGAGGCAATGGATCCCGGCCTCGAAACCGGGCTCGACTGGTCGTGCCCGGCCTGCGCGGCGCGCTGGTCGGAGGCAGTGGACGTGGCGGCGCTTCTGGCCGGCGAAATCGCCGTGCGCTCGCGTGCCGTGCTCGCCGATGTGGCGGTGCTGGCGCGGGCCTTTCACTGGTCGGAGCGCGACATCCTGGCGCTGCCGGCCGAGCGGCGGCGCTTCTATCTCGAAGCGGTGCAGGCATGAGCGGCGCGGTCTCCCGGCTCACCAACCGGCTTTTCGGGCTCGCGCCGGTGGCGCGGGTGCGGCTGCCGGCCCGGTTCGAGGTGTCGGGCGCCGCCTTGGCAGGCAGCCCTGAGCCGGCCGAGATCGCCGCCGAGGCGCCGGCCGCCATTCCGCCGCGCTCCGAGACCAACCAGGTGGTCGAGCGCTGGACGCCGCCGGCCGCATCGCCGTCGCGTCCCGAAGCCGGCCAGCCGCAACGGACAGCGCCGAGGGATGAGCCGCGGATGGCTGCCCCACCCCTGCCGGGGCCGGCGCAGCGACAGCCACCAGCGCCCGGCGCGCCGCCATCGGCCCCGCAGCCGGCAGCCGCCCGCGCCTCGCGCGAGGACGCCCCGCGGCGCGCTGCGGCGTCGCTGCCCGGGCCGCAGCCAGTTGCCGCGCTGGCGCCGCAACCGCTTCCTGCCGTTGCCGGCAAGGGTGCTGCGGTACCGCGTCCGACGCCAGCACCACCGCCCGACGTCGCAGGGCTGCCGGAGCCGCAGCGGCGACGCCCTGAGGCGCCGATCGCCGTACCCACCACACCCGCCACCCCGGCGCAGGAGCCGCCACGCGCCCGCCGGGCCGCCCCGGTGCAGCCGGCGCCGGCGGTGCCAGAGCCTGTCGCTGCGACGCCCGCGGCAGAGCCGCTTGAGATCGTCATCGGGCGCATCGATATACGGGCGCCTGCTCCCAGGGCTCCGGCGGCCCCCAGCGTTTCGGCCGGGCTTCAGCGCATCCCGAGCCTTGCCGCCTATCTCGCGACGAAGCGCTGAGGCGGCAGATGGGAAACAAGCTGTCGGTTGCCGCCGTCACGGCCTCCATCCAGTTGATGATCCAGGAGGCAGCCGGCGGCGCGACCGTCAAGGTCGGCCGGCCGGGCAACGAGAACGACGCCGATGCCGGGCCGGTGGTGAATGTCTTCCTGTTCCAGGCGACGCCCAATGCCGCCCGGCGCAATGCGCATAACCCCACCCGCAGCAGCAATGGCCAGCAGGTCGCCAACTCCCTGGTGGCGTTCGACCTGCATTACCTCATCTCGTTCATCGGCCGGCCCGAGCTCTACCAGCCCGAACTGCTGCTGGGCGCGGTATCGCGGGCGCTCGAGCACCGCAGCGCCATTTCTCGGCGCACCATCGACAAGGTGAAGCAGGATCATGCCGGGCTCGTCGATGTCGATCTCGACCGGGAGCCCGAGCCGGTGCGCATTCATCCGGCCCACCTGAGCTTTGAGGAAATGTCCAAGCTCTGGTCGGTGCTGTTCCAGACGCCCTACATCCTGTCGCTGGTCTATACCTGCTCGCCGGTGCTGATCGAAACCAGCACGCCGTTGAGTTCGGGGCCGCCGGTGACCAGCGTCAAAACTGCGGTGTTCGTGCTCGGCGGTCCGGTGGTGCTGGGGGTCGAGGCGGCGTCGGGCGCCACCGCGCCGGTGCTGTGGGGCGGGACGCTCGTGGTGCGCGGCCATTCGCTTGATCGGCATGGCATGAGGCTGAGGATCGGCGGACGCGATGCCGCGCTCGGCACTGCGCGGGTCAGCGCCGATCGCATCGAGCTCGAACTGGTCGCCGCGAACTTCGATGGCGAGGAGTTGCCCGCCGGCCCGCTGGTGCTCGAAACGGTGCTGCCGGCGCCGCCCGGTTCGCCCAGCCATCTCGAGCGGATCACCGACCGGGCGACGTTCCTGCTGAGGCCCGAGATCAAGCTGGCCGCCAGCGCCGCCGCCGGCAGCAAGCTGACGGTCGCCGTCACCCCGAAACTGGCGCCCGGCCAAATGCCGCGGCTGGTGCTCAACGGGCAGAGTCCGGCGGCGGCGGGCAGTCTGCAGATCGACCCCGAGCCGATCAACGCCGGCGCGCCGACGGCCAGCCTGAAGTTCCCGCTCAAGGACGTGCCCAAGGGCAGCTATTACGCGCAATTGCTGGTGGAAGGCACGGCGAGCGCGCCCCAGGTCGAAACCGATCAGACGAGCCCGGCCTTCGGCCGGATCGTCGGCCCGCTGCTGGAGGTGAAATGAGCGCCGCCACCCTCAGCGACGTCCTCGCCCGGCTCAAGGCGCGCATCGCCGGGGCGGCGACGCCTGCCGCCGACCCGACGGCTTTGCCCGAGCGGCTGGCGCGACTGGCCGCCGCGGCCGGGCTCGGCCGTTTCGAATGCGAGGTGCTGCTGCTCGCCGCGCTGCCGGCGCTGGAGCCGGATGGGGCTGGCGTGCTGGCCACGGCACAGGGCGACGCGCGGCTTCGGCTGCCGACCATCGCGTTTGCGCTCTCGAGCCTCGCCGGGGCGAACTGGCAGGCCTTCGCGCCCGAGGCGCCGCTGCGGCGGCTGGCGCTGATCAGCCTCACCGACGAGAGCATTGCCAGTCTCGCCGGCATCGCGCTGCCCGAGCGCGTGCTGCACCATCTGGTGGGGCTCGACGGCATCGACGCCGAGCTGTCGGCGGTGTCGACGCGGCTTGAGCCGCGCTTCGAACTCGGCGGTTCGCATGGTGAGCTGATGCGCCGGTTCGGTGCGCAATTATCAGCCGAAAACAGAGGGCTGGCGCCGGTCTTTGAACTTGTGGGTGCGGACCGGAGCGCGGCGCTGGCTATTGCCGCGGCGGGCGCCAGGGTGGCCGGGCGGCACGCCTATCAGGTGGTCGCCGAAGCATTGCCGGCCGCTGCCGGCGAGCGGGCACGGCTGGCCCAGTTGTGGTCGCGCGAGTGGGTGCTGGCCGGGGCGCTGCCGGTGCTCGACCTCTACGACCTGACTGGCCCGGGCGAGGTGCGCAGCGCGCTGCGCTTTGCGGCGGCGATTGCCGGGCCGCTGGCGCTGGTCGCCGCTGAGCCGCTGGCGGTGCCGGGCCGCGACAGCCTGCGGCTGGTCGTGCCGCGCCCAAGCATGGCCGACCAGCGAGCGCTGTGGGCGGCGGCGGGCGCCGAGGCGGCGGATGTCGCCCGGCTGGTGGGGACCTTCACCGCCTCGCCGGAGATCATCGCAGATGTCACGGCCAATATCGGCGCCGAGTTTGCGCCGGCGGACGGCGCCGCGCCGCTGGCCGATCGGCTGTGGGCCGAAACCCGCATCCGGCTGCGGCCCAGGCTCGACGAGCTGGCGCAACGGATCGACGTGCGCAGCCAGTGGAGCGACCTGATCCTGCCGCACCGGCAGTTCGACATGCTCAAGGCCATCGCCGCGCAGGTGCGCCAGCGTCGGCAGGTGCATCACGACTGGGGCTTTGGCGGCAGCAATGGCCGGGGTCTGGGGATCACGGCGCTGTTCTCGGGCCCGAGCGGCACCGGCAAGACGCTCGCCGCCGAAGTGATCGGCGGGGCGCTCCAGCTCGATGTCTACCGGGTCGACCTGTCGGCGGCGGTCAGCAAGTGGATCGGCGAGACCGAGAAGAACCTCCGCCGGCTGTTCGACGCCGCCGAGGACAGTTGCGCCATCCTGCTGTTCGATGAGGCGGACCAGCTGTTCGCCAAGCGCACCGAGGTCAAGGACAGCCACGATCGTTACGCCAATCTGGAGGTGAGCTACCTGCTGCAGCGGATGGAGAGCTATCGCGGGCTTGCCATCCTCACCACGAACCTCCGCTCCAATATCGACAATGCCTTCCTGCGCCGCATCCGCTTCCTCGTCGATTTCCCGCTGCCCGAGGCGGCGGAGCGGCAGCGGATCTGGCGGCTGGCTTTCCCCTCCGGCGCGCCGCTCGATGGCATCGAGGTGGAGCGGCTGGCCCAGCTGACGGTGGCCGGCGGCAGCATCAAGAACATCGCGCTGAACGCCGCCTTCATCGCCGCCGACGAAGGCTCGCCCATCCGCATGGGGCACCTGCAGCGGGCCGCGCGGGCCGAATACGACAAGCTCAGCAAGCCGTTGACCGAAGGCGAGCTCAGCGGCTGGATCAAGGAGGCGCCGCATGGTTGAGGCGCGCCGCATTCACATCCAGAGCGTCCGGCTCGAAGGCATGTCGCCGGCCGAGCGGGTCGTGGCGCTCGCCGAGATCCGACGCGCGGTGGCGGCCGCCGTCACCGCGGCGCCGACGGCTTCGTCCGCGGCGCTCGGCAAATCCATCACCGAGGCGCTGCAGCCGCTGGCCAAGGGAGGCGGCAAATGAGCCATGCCCCGCTGCGCGCAAAGGTGCGGAGCCCGGAGCCGGCGCAGAGCGCACGCGCCGCGCCGCAGCCGGCAAGCCAGCTGGCCGACGAGACCGCGCCGCCGGTGCCGAAGTTCGGCGGCTCGCTCGCCGGGCTGCCGGCGACGCCGGGCGGGCTCGAGCCGGGTCTCAGGGGCGACATGGAGCGCGCCTTCGGCACCGATTTCTCCGCGGTGCGCGTGCATGGCGATGCCGCCGGGGCGCGCCAGGCCGGGCGATACGCGGCCAAGGCGGTGACGGTCGGCGACAATGTCTATTTCGGCGGCGGCCGGTATGCGCCGCAGAGCGGCGAGGGCCGGCGGCTCATCGCGCACGAACTGGCCCATGTGGTGCAGCAACGGCGAGGCGGAGCCACGGCGCCGCGCATCGACGGCAGCGGCGGGCTCGAGCACGAGGCCGGGCGAGCCGCCGACCAGGCAGCGGGCGGGGGCAGGGCGGTGGTCCGGCTCGGCTCGGCCACCGGGCCGGCCGCCGAGCCCGAGGAGGAGCCCTGGTACAAGCGCGCCATCAACAAGGCCAAGGATGTGGGCTCGAGCGTCAAGGACAAGGCGACGAGCTTTGTCCAGGAGGTGGCCAAGAACCCCCAGGTGCTGGTCGAGCACGCCGAAAAGCTGCAGCCGGCGGTGCTGCTGGCCGCGGCGACGGACAAGCTGGCCGAAAAGGCAAAGGGCAAGCCGGTACTGGGCGGGCTGACGAAGAACATCGCCAACATCGCCAAGGCCAACGCCGACCTGGTGACCAAGCCGGCGAAGGCGTTCGGCGACAAGCTGGTCAGCAAGGACAAGGATGGCTGGCACCTCCATCCGCTCGACGCCACCAAGGCCTGGAAGGCCAGCGCGAGCAGCGGCCTCGAGGGCGTCAAGCACCAGACGTTCAACGCGATCAATGATTTCGAGGATATCGAGCCCGCCAAGGCGGTGATCGACGAGAAGGCGCACCCGACGCTGGCGGCGCTGGAGCAGGGGAGCCTCGCGGTCACCAACAACACGTCGAAATATTCGCGCCAGTTCGTCGGCGGCATGGCCAAGGCGCTTTTCGGCATGGTCGAGGGCATCGGCAAGATGGCGATCCATCCCTTCGACACGGTCAAGGGCCTGGGGCAGTTGCCGGGCTCCAGCCTCGTCAACCCGCTCAAGTTCATCGGCACCTACGCGCAGCTCGAGGAAGATCTCTACGACGCGACGTTCCCCGACCACGAAGAGGAGGCGCGGCAACGGGCCGCCTATGACGAGGAGGCCCGCAAGGCGGCCAGCGAGGGCCGCGAGCCACCGGGCAAGCCGCCGGAACGGATGTCGTATGGCGGGGCGCTGCGCAAGTTCGGCGGCGCCATGCTGCCGGATCAGAAGCGCGACAGCCAGCAGACGGTCGGGTTGGTCAAGGCGTTGGGCGAGAACTACATCGAGGCCTGGCACCAGAAGCGCTATGCCGAGCTGCCGGGGCTGGCGCTGGTCGATATCGGCAGCTTCTTCATCGGAGGCGGTGCGGCGGGCGCGGCCGGCAAGGGCGGCAAGGTCGCCGAGGCGGCTTCGGCCGCGGGCAAGATGGGCGAGATCGCCAAGACCGGCGAAGTGGCGGGGTCGCTGGCCAAGGCCGAGGAACTGGCGAGCGCCGGCGGCAAGCTCGCGGACGTCTCGAAGGGCACGGGGGTAGCCAAGACGGCCGAGGTGGCCAAGGTCACCGAAGTGGTCGATGTGGGCAAGGTGGGCGAGGCTACCGAAGCCGCCAAGGCCACCGAGACTGCCAGGGCCGGCGAAGTCGCCGACGCCACCAAGGCGGCCGAAGTGCACCCACCGGCGATAGAGACGCCGAAGCCGGCAGTAGAGGCGCCGAAGCCGGCAGCAGAGGCGCCGAAGCCGGTCGAGCCTGCACCCGAGGCGGTCAAGGCAGAGCCGCCAGGCAAGCCCAAAGTCGATCCACTGGAGCATGCCGAACCCGTGCCCGAGGGGCTGAAGGGCGAGGCGGCCAACGATGTGAAAGTCGATCCGCTGGAGCATGTCGAGCCGCTGCCTGAGGGGTTGAAGGGCGAGGCGGCCAATAATGTGAAGCCGAAAAAGGACCCCAAGGTCAGTTCGCTCGATGAGGCGCGCCAGAAGCAGCTCGAGCAGCAAGCCGCGGCGGACGCCATGCCGCTTGAGCAGAAGGGGACGGGGACTTACGGCCCGGGTGATGGCCATGTGGGTCAACCCGTCGAGGTTCCGAACAATGCGCTCAAGGGTGAGCGCCCGCCGGAGATCTCGGCTGCGCTCGATCGGCCGGAGCGCGCCCCCATGACCAAGCCGGCGCCGGCGCGGCGGGCCGGCACCACACGCGGCACCGGCAAATCGACGCCATCGCGGGGGGGCGGCGGCCGACCGCGGCCGAGACAGTTGCCGGAGCGGGTCACCCCGGAATTGCCGGTTCGCCCCAAAAACGCCGTCGGACCCAAGAACAGCCCGGCAAAGCCGACGGCTCCTGCGCGGGGCGGTGGCAAGGCGAAGGGCAGCCTCGATAAGCCTGCGACGCGCCCGAAGCCGGAAACGCCCGGGTCAGTTCAGGAGGCAGCGCTGCGCGAAGAGGCGCCCTTGCGTGAGCCCGTTCGGGATGAGGCGCCGTTCCTTGACGAACTGCATGACGACGCGCCGCTTGCGGGCCCCGAGTCTAGCCTCACCAAGGAGCAACTGGCCGGAAAGCACATGCTGGAGGACATCGCCGAGCGCCAGCGAAACGCCCGGGAGGTCGCGAAGGTAGAGGCCAACGAGGCGGCAAAGACCCGGGAGACCGGCAAGGCAGGAGCCGGGATGCAGGCCAAGCCCAAGCATCATGTGTTTCCGCAAGAACACAAGGCTTGGTTCGAGCGGCGGGGCTTCAAGGGCGACTTCCACATCGACCACTTCACAGTATCCATGGATGAATGGGCGCACCAGGCAGTCCACGCCGGTGGTGACTATAAATATGCCCGCAAATTCGTCGCGGCGAAAGAATTCGAATGGAACAACAAGGTGATCAAAACGCTGAAAGCTGCTGAGCGGGCAAAAGGAAGTCGGCTAACGAGGAACCAGATATTCGATATCGTCCTGCCTCTGATGAAGGAATACAAAATTCCACCCTGGTTTGTGCCGTTCAGATGACAGACCCGCGCTCACCAAAAATCCTCAAAGGGGCGATTGTCGGTATCGACATCTTCAACCCGCTCGCCTCGGTGGTGGTGTTTCAATACAACCCCGAGCAGTTGTCGCGCTCGCTCGAGCCGCAATATGGCGATGCCGGCGGAGCCCGGGCCGAGGCGCTGCGGCTCAACGGGCCGCCGCGCGAAACCATTTCGGCCACCATCAATATCGACGCCATCGACCAGCTCGAGAGCGACGACGCCAAGACCAAGAAACTGGGGATCAACCCGCAGCTCGCCGCGCTCGAGATGCTGGCCTATCCCAAGAGCACGCTGGTGATCGCCAACACGGTGCTGCTGGCCACCGGCACCATCGAGATCGTGCCGCCGATGGGGCCGTTGACGCTGTTCATCTATGGCTGGCAGCGCGTCGTGCCGGTCAAGCTCACGCATCTGTCGGTCAGCGAAGTGATGCACGATCCCGGACTCAACCCGACGCGGGCGACGGCCGATCTGTCGCTGCAAGTGCTGACCTACAACGATTTCCCGCTCGCCCATCCCGGTTACGCGACCTTCCTCGCCCACCAACTGGTCAAGGAGACGATGGCGACCATCGGGACCGTCAACAACCTGGGCGCCGTGCTGGGGCACGACGCCAACCTGTTCACCCGGTGAGGGACCGATGTTCGAACCAACCAGTCGCTATGCCGGTCTTGCCACCCGCACCATCACCACGCCCGAGGGGCGGCTCGTCACCTATGTGGCGCGCCGCACGGTGCCGCCGGCCGCGGCTTACGTGGTGGCCGGTGGCGTCACCACCAGCGATTCCGACCGGCTCGACAATATCGCGCACCGCTATCTGGGCGATCCGCTGGGGCTCTACCAGGTGGCCGACGCCAACGAGGCGATGCATCCGATGGAGCTGACCGCCGAGCCCGGAAGGCGGCTGGTCATCCCGCTGCCGCGCCATCCGGGGGCCACCTCATGAACATTCTCGGGGTACGGCTCAACCTGTTGATCGGGCCTGATCCGGTGGCGTTGCCGGCCCCGATCCGCATGCTCGAGGCGCTGGCCGAAGTCGAGGTCAGCCATTCCGACCGCGAGCGCTCCGGCTTTCGGCTCACCTTCACGGTGGGCCGGTCGGGGCCGACCGACCTGATCGATTACGAGCTCATCCTCAACCCGTTGCTGCAGGTGCACAGCCGGGTGGTGCTGACGGCGATCTTCGATATCCGGCCGCGCGTCATCATGGATGGGCTGGTGACACGGCGCGACCTGGTGCCGGGCGATCGGCCGGGGGAGGGCCGGCTGGTCTTGAGCGGGCACGACCTCTCCATCGCGCTCGACCGCAAATACAACCCCACCGAGCATATCAACCAGCCCGAGGCGATGATCGCGGCCAAGATCGCGGCCAGCTACCCGCAATATGCCATGGTGCCCAATGTCCGGCAGCCGCCGCTCAGCACGCCGCCGCTCAATATCGAGCACGTGCCGCAGCAGACGGGGACCGATTGGGATTACCTCGAGGAGATGGCGGGGCGCTTCGGTTTCGTCACCTATGTGAAGGCGGGCCTGGTGCCGCTGCAGAACGCGCTCTACTGGGGACCGCCGATCGCGCCCGAGCTGCCGCAGCCGGCGCTCAGCGCCAATATGGGACCGGTGACCAACGTGTCGGGCCTCAGCTTCACCCAGGACGGGTTGGCCATCACCATGGTCAAATCCAGCGTCAAGGACGCGCTGACCGGGCAGACCATGCCGGTGTTCTCGGTGGTGCCGACCCGGCCGCCGCTGGGGCTGGTGCCGAGCTTCTTCACCGGCTTTCCCAGCCTGCGCGAGGTGGGCATGGAAACCACCGGGCTCAACAGCCTCGAGGCGCTCGGCCGGGCCCAGGCCAAGCTCGACAGCTCCTCGGACAACGTCCTGACGGTCAGCGGCACACTCGACAGCACGCGCTACAACGATGTGCTGCAGGCGCGCAGCCTGGTCGACCTGCGCGGGGCGGGGGCGACGCATGACGGCACCTACCTGGTGCGCAGCGTCACCCACAAGATCGGACGCGGCGCCTACACCCAGGATTTCACGCTGTCGCGCGCCGAGCTGGGCGCCAAGCTGCCGCTGGTTCGGGTGGCCTGAAATGACCCAGCGGCACTACGGCAAGTTCCGGGGCACGGTCGAAGACAATGTCGACCTGACCGGGCGCGGCCGCATCAAGGTGAGCGTGCCGGGCATTACCATCGGCGACAATGGCTGGGCCTGGCCCTGCGTACCCTATGCCGGGCCGGGCGTGGGGTTTTTCGCCATGCCGCCCAAGGGGGCGGGCGTCTGGGTCGAGTTCGAGCAGGGCGATCCGAGCCACGCCATCTATTCAGGCTTCTACTGGGACAAGCCGCTCGATGCGCCGGTGCCGCCGGGACCGCTGGCCAGCGGCGTCACCATGCTCAAGACCGACAAGTTCACGCTCGAGATCGACAACAACCCGGCGTTGCCGACGCTGAAGATCGAGATCGCCGCAGGCGCGGCGGTCGGCAAAGCGGCGATCAGCGTCGACCAGTCCGGCATGACGCTGAGCGCGGCCAACAACAAGATCGAGCTGCAGCCCGGGTTCGTGACGATCAACGGCACCAGTCTCAAGATCATGCAGTGAGGCGATGATGGTCTTTCCGATCCTGACGCAACTGACGCAGCTGCAATGCCCGCACGGCATTCCCGCCATGATGCAGCCAAGCGCCACCAAGGTGCTGATCGACAACGGCCTGTCGATGCTGGCGGGCGACCTGGCAACCATTGCCGGGTGCCCGTTCACCGTGCCGCCCGGCAAGCCGCAGCCCTGCACCACCTCGAAGTTCGCGACGCTGTCGAGCAAGGTGTTCATCGAGGGCAAGCCGGCGGTGCTGCAGGGCGTGGCCGATCTCGGCATATCGGCCGAGCAGATTCCGGGCGGGCCGCTGCTCTACGCCCTGGTGCAGGCCAAGGTGATCGCGTCATGACCGAGTTCGGGTTCCCCTACCGGGTGGCGGCGACCGGCGGCACGGCGACGGCCAGCCCGGACCAGCATGTGCGCGATCTGATCGCGCTGGTGCTGTTCACCGGCCAGGGCGAGCGGGTCAACCGGCCGGATTTCGGCTCGGGGGCGCGCCAGCTGGTGCATTCGCAGAATGCGCCGGAACTGGCCATGGCGCTTCAGCACCTGGTGCTGTCGAGCCTGCAGCGCTGGCTGTCGGACCTGATCGAGGTGCGTGGCGTCGAGGTCGAGGCGCATGACGCGACGCTATCGGTGGAAGTCCGCTTCCGGCCGCTCGACAGCGACCAGGAGCGGTCGGTGCAAGTGGTGAGGCAGGCCTGAAATGGATCGGCGGCAGTTCTCAGCCAACAGCGAGAGACGAAAGAAGCTGCTGGGCTCCCAGGTGAAGATCGGCGGGCTGCGCCTCAACGGGCTCGATTACCTCGAAGTGCTCGATGACGATGCCCCCAGCGAGCCGATGCGCCAGCGGCTGCTCGATGTGGTGTTCCTGAGGCCCGACGGCGTGGCCGCGCTCGGCGCGGAGAACTTCGCCATCGAGGGCGGCGTCAGGATCATCGGCATCGAGGTCGTCGCCGCCGCCCCGGGCGCCAATGCCCAGACGGTGCGGCTGACCCTCGACCGGGCCGGCGATTTCTCGCGCTACCGGTTGGTGCTGCGCGGCAGCAGCCTCGACGCGCCGCCCGCCAGTTTCGATCCGGCGCTGGCGCTGATCGAGTTCTCGTTCAAGGCCGACTGTCCGACCGATTTCGACGCCTTACCGCCGCCCGCACCGCTGCCCGAGCCGCCACCGGCGCCGCCGATCGACTACCTCGCCAAGGATTACGAGAGCTTCCGGCGGCTGATGATCGACCGCATGGCGGTGACCATGCCGGGCTGGACCGAACGCAGCGCCGCGGACCTGGGGGTCACTCTGGTCGAGACGCTGGCCTTTGGAGCCGACCTCGCCAGCTACTACCAGGATGCGGTGGGCACCGAGGCCTATCTGTCGCGAGCCCGGCTGCGGGCCTCGGCGCGGCGGCATGCGCGGCTGCTCGGCTATCGGGCCGGCGAGAGCTGCAATGCCCGCACCTTCGTGTGCATCACGGTCAATGCCGACCGCACCCAGCTCGACCCGCCGCTGGTGCCGGCCGGCACCATGCTGCTGACCCACCCCGACGGGGCGAGCGGCGGCGGGCTGGCCAAGGCGCTGCCGCGCGATCCCGAGCGGCTCGCCGAGGCGCTCAATGCTGGGGCGCGGGTGTTCGAGACCATGGCGGATGTGACGGCGCTGTATCGGGCGCAGAACGAACTCACCCTGCATAGCTGGAGCGCCAGCGCCGGCCGGTTGCCGGCCGGCGCGACGACGGCGCACCTCGTCGGCACGCTGGCGAACACCCATCTCGAGGCCGGGGACGTGCTGGTGTTCGAGGAGCGCTTCCCGATCGGCGGCACGGCGAGCGATCCGGCCGACCCGACGCACCGGCATGCGGTGCGGCTCGACCGCAACCCGCGCCAGCTCAGCGATCCGCTCGAAGGCAAGCCGGTGCTGGAGATCCACTGGGCGCTGGCCGATGCGCTGCCATTCGCGCTCAATCTGGGCAGCGATGGCGCAGAGCCGGGGGCGGTGGCGCGCGGCAATATCGTGCTGGCCGATGACGGGCATACTCTCGATTATGCCTATGCCAACCTCGCGCCCGAGGCCGAGGCGCGGCAATCGCTGCATGCCGGGCTGGTGGGGCGCAGCGCGCTCGACCCGGAGATGCCGCCCGAGCCCGACAGCCGGGGCTATGGCGCGCCGCCCTATCGGCCGCGGGTCACCGTCGGCCCGCTCACCCGCGCCGTACCGTTCGATGCGGCGGCGGCGCGGCGGCGGCCGGCGGCCGAAGCGCTGCAGCAGGATGCCGCCGCGGCGCTGCCGGCGATCGAGCTGAGCGCCGGCGAGACATGGCTGGCCAGCACCGACCTGCTCAACTCCGATCGTTTCGCCGCCGAGTTCGTGGTCGAGACCGGCAATGACGGCAGCGCCGAGCTGCGGTTCGGCGACAATCGTTTCGGCGCCACCCCGCAGCCGGGCGTCCGCTACCGGGCGCGACTGCGGGTGGGCACCGGCGCGGCCGGGCGCCTGGGGGCCGACGCCTTGGGCCATATCGTGCTCGACGACGCCGGGTTTATCGACGACATCAGGAACCCGCTGCCGGCGGTGGGCGGCGCCGAGCCGGAAACGCTGACGGCGATCAAGCTCGCCGCGCCCCGTGCCTTCCACCAGCAGCGGCGGGCGGTGACCGCCGAGGATTATGCGGGGTTCGCCGAGCGGCACCCGGATGTGCAACGGGCCATTGCCGAGCGGCGCTGGACCGGCAGCTGGCAGACCATGTTCATCGCGGTGGACCGACGGGGCGGGCGGCCGGTCGATGCGGCGTTCGAAGCCGAGCTGATCGGTTTTCTCGAGCCGTTCCGGCTGGCTGGCCACGACCTCGAGATCGAGCCGCCGGTGTTCGTGCCGCTCGATGTGGCGCTGGTGGTGTGCGCTGCCGATGGCCACTATGCCGAGCATGTCGAGGCGGCGCTGTTGAGCCGGTTCAGCTCCGGCATCCGGCCCGACCGCACGCGAGGCTATTTCCATCCGGACGCCTTCAGCTTCGGCGAGGATGTGCTGCTGAGCAGCATCATAGCCGAGGCCATGGCGGTGCCGGGGGTGCGCTGGGTGGGCATGCAACTGCCCGGCTCGAGCGCCAGCGGCCGTTTCCGCCGCTTCTACGACCAGGGCGTCGATTATGCCGAGGATGGCGTCATCGCCATCGGCCGCCGCGAAGTGGCGCGGCTCGATAACGACCCCGACGCGCCCGAGCATGGCCGGCTGCGCTTTTACGTGGAGGGCGGGCGATGAGCGGCGACAGCGACGACGACCTGCCGGCGGCCTTTGCGCCGCGCCGGCCAGGTAACCGGGCGGGCCTCGACGCCATCGACTATCGCATCGGGCGGCACGGCGATTTCCTGGCGCGCGTGCTGCACAACCTGCCGCGCGAGCGGGTGGTCGATCCGGCGACGCTGATGGAAAAGCGGCCGCTGGCCGGCCTCACCAGCCGTGCCGCCGATGACCCGACCATCGCGCTGGCCGATGCGTTCTCGGTGACGCTGGACGTGCTGAGCTTCTACCAGGAGCGGATCGCCAACGAGGGCTACCTGAGGACGGCGCTGGAACGGGACTCGATGGTCGAGCTGGCCCGCGAGATCGGCTATGAGCTGAGGCCGGGCGTTGCCGCGTCGGCGAGCCTTGCCTTCACCGTCGAGGATCGCGACGACCCGTTCCGGGTGGTCACGGTCCCCACCGGTACGCAGGTGCTGAGCGTGCCGCAACAGCCGGACGAACGGCCGCAGACCTTCGAGACGGTGGCGCCGATCACGGCGCGGGCCGAGTGGAACGACATCGCGCTGCGCACCGAGCGGGCGCAGCACCTCGCCATGTTCTGGGACGAAGGCAAGCCGCGCCATGGCGAGCTCTGCCTGCTCGATCTCGACTCGTCGTTCGATTTCAGCGCCGTGGAGGCCGCCGACCTGATCGAGATCACCAAGGCCAATCTCGACAGGTACCTGGCGGTGGTGCCGGGCCTCGATATCGGCGCGGCGCTCGACGACCTGATCGAAGATGCAGCGCTGAACCCGGAGATCGTGCCGGTCATCCGCGGCGTATTCGTCGATCGTATCCAGTTGCGCGGGCTCGGACTGTCGCTGCGGCGCGGCATGCGGATGATCGCGGTGGGCGTCGGCAAGCTGGCGCAGACGCGGGCCTTTCGCATCGTCGAGGTGAGCGAGGATATCGGCCATCAGCTGACCGAGGTGGTGCTCGCGCCGCTGGTCGCCCTGCCGCCGGCGCCAAAGCCGCTCAAGCTCAAGTTCATGACGGCGCTGTTGCCCCAGGCGAAGCTCGACATCCGGCCGATCGCCTTCAACGTCAACACCGCCACCCGGGCGATCAGGCGCGCCACCTGGCCGGGCAATACGCTCTCCAGCTTCATCAAGCTGCAGGCCTGGCCGCGAGTGAAGCTGATGTTGCTGTTCCGCTTCCCCCGGGAAATCGAGGCGCCGCCGCTGGAGCAGGTCAGCCCGGGCTTGGTGGTGCTGCGCCAGAGCACCGGCTTTTTCGGCAATGCGGCGCCGAAATGGAAGCTCTTGCCGAAGAGCCGGGATGAGGACGGCGAGGAAGGGCCTCCAGAGGCCTACCCCCTCGATTGGGAGCCCGGCGGCAAGCCGGTCAAGATCTGGACCGACTCGCAGGGCGTTTCGCTGACCGGCGAAGGTGAGAATGACCAGCGTGAGCCGGTCGATGTGTTGCTCGAGCGCGAGATCCCCGAGATCGTCCCCGGCGACTGGGTGCTGTTCGAAAACCCCAATGCCTCGCAGGTCAGGGCGCTGCGGGTCGCGGCGGTGGGGACGCAATCGCGCGCCGATTTCGCGCTCAGCGGCAAGGCCACCGGCCTGCTGCTGGCCACCGAGAACGGCGATTTCACCCAGGGCGACAAGAAAAACCTCGATCTCAATTTCCGCACCGCGATCGCCCGGGTGGCGAGCCAGCTGCTGCCGCTGGGCGGGCTGCCGATCGTCGATCCCATCGCTGCCGGCACGAAAAGCCTGACGCTCGACGGGCTCTATCTCGACGTCATCGTGGGCAGCGCCATCTCGATCGTCGGCGAACGGGCGGATGCGCCGGGCCTCATCGACGGCGAGACGCTGGTGATCGCGGATGTGACGCATGTGGGCGGCTTCACCACGCTGGGTTTTGCCGAGGGCCTGTCGCGCAGCTATGTGCGCACCAGCCTCAAGGCCAATGCCAATGTGGCGCCGGCAACGCACGGCGAGTTCGGCGAGGAGGCGCTGGGCAGCGGCGATGCTCTGCTGGCGCATCAGGCGTTCAAGCTGTCGCGCCCGCAACTGACCTTCGTTCCCGCCGCCACCGATCGCGGCACGGCGACGACGCTGGTGGTGCGGGTCGATGGCGTCGCCTGGTCGGAAGTCGAGGCGCTCTACGATGCCGGCCCGGACGACCAGGTTTATGCCGTGCGCATTGACGATGATGGCGCTACCAGGGTGGTGTTCGGCGATGGCCTGCATGGCAAGCGCCTGCCGACCGGCAGCCTCAACGTCACCGCCAGCTATCGCAGCGGCATGGGCGTCGCGGGGCAGGTGGCCGAACAGAGCCTGACCTTGCTGAAATCGCGGCCGCTCGGCATCCGGGCAGTGATCAACCGCAGCCCGGCGCGCGGCGCGGCGCCGGCCGAAACTCTGGCCGATGCGCGGATCAGCGCGCCGCAGAGCGTCCGGGTGCTGGGTCGTATCGTCTCGCTGACCGATTACGAGGATTTCGCCCGTGGCTTTGCCGGCATCGGCAAGGCCAGGGTGGCGGCGCTGCGGCTCGGGCGCCGGCAGGTGGTGCATCTCAGCGTGGCGCCGCGGCTCGAAGGGGTATTCGATCCCGCCGACAGCACGCTCAGGAGCCTCGCCGAGGCGATCGAGCGTCGGCGCGACCCCAGCCAGCGGCTGTTCGTGGCGCCGCATCGGCAGCGCTATTTCCAGATCGCCGCCAAGCTGGCCTATGACCGGCGCTATCGCGCCGAAGATGTGCGGGCGGCGGTGGAAGCCGAGCTGCTGCGCCGCTTCGGCTATGACGAGCGGGCGCTGGCCAGCGCGATCAGTGCGGCCGAGATCACTGCGGCCATGCAGCGCGTGCCGGGGGTGATCTACAGCGATCTCGACCAGCTCAGCCACTTCGGCACAAGCGAAGCGGCGCCGGCGACGCTGACCTCGGTGATGTCGGCGGGCGCCGCACGGGTAGTCGATGCCGAGGCCCCGACGATCGATCCCGCCGAACTGCTGGTCGCCATTCCCACCGGCATCGCCCTGACGCTGGAGATTGCCGATGCGTAACAGTGCGATCGACCGGCTGTACCAGCTGCTGCCGGGCTACATCACCGCCCGCGACGCCGACGAGGGGCGCCCGCTGCTGGCGCTGATGCAGATCCTGACGCGGGAGCTCGAGCTGGTCGAGCGCGACACCGATCAGCTCTACGACAACTGGTTCATCGAGACCTGCGAGAACTGGGCCGTGTCCTATATCGGCGACCTGGTCGGGGCCCGGGCGCTGCGCGAGTTCGGCGAGGGCAGCCTCAGGGCCTATGTCGCCAATACGCTGGCCTATCGGCAGGCCAAGGGCACCAGGGTCATTCTCGAGCAACTGGCCCGCGACGTATCGGGCTGGCCGGCAGTGGCGGTCGAGTTCTTCAGCCTGTTGCAGCAGACGCGCAACGTCAACCGGCAGAAGGGCGGGGTGCCCGCCACCATGTCGCTGCGCGATGCCGATACGGCCGCGCTGACCGGCGGGCCGTTCGAACGCGCGGCGCATTCGATCGATGTGCGCGCCATCGGCCGCAGCTCAGGCCGCTACAACATCCCCAATCTGGGGCTGTTCGTCTGGCGGCTCCATAATAACGACCTGCCGTTCCTCACCGACGAACGCGAGGGCGGTTATCTCGGCGGGGTGGTGCCGCGCGTCGCCCCGCACGGCGCCGGCTACCGGCTGCTCGATCCGGTGGGGCGGCCGCTGCGGCTGTTCAATCGGCCGCGCACCGAACAGAGCCTCGAGCAGTCGAGCACCGATGCGTCGGTGCCGGGGCCGCTGCGCCGCCGCCGCATCGCCGCCGATCTCGAGGCGCTGCGCGCCGGCACGCCGGGGGGAGGGCTGTTCTTCCGCACCCGCCCGGTGTTCGCGGCGCGGCTGGGCGGCGTCAGCCTCCGGCCCGAGCAGCTGCATTGCTGCAACCTCGCCGACCGCCAGCAAGGGGGCGGCGTCAGCTGGACCCGACCGGCGGTCGCCGGGACGATCAATTTCGACCCCGAACTGGGGCGGCTGTCGCTGCATGCCGATGACGAGGGCAAGACCGTCGAGGTGAGCTATGCGTTCGGCAGCGCCGGGGAGTTCGGCGCCGGCCCGGGCGATCGCCGCGCCTCGGTGGCCGACTGGATCGGGCCGTTCGCCGACCCCGAGGCGCAGCCGCCATTGTGGCAGGTCGGGGGGACCCGCCGCAGCGAGGCGCTCGCCGGCCAGACGATCGTCGCGAGCCTCGTCGAGGCCATTGCGCTGTGGAATGCCGAGGCGGCGCCCGGCCGGCGCGGCATCATCGCAGTGCTCGACAGCGCCAGCTATGACGAGGATCTCAGCGGAGCGGCGCAAACCATCATCATTCCACAGGGCGCCATGCTGGCGATCGTCGCCGCCGGCTGGCCGCTGCGCGACACCGCGGCGGGGCCCGGGCACCGCAAGGCGGGCGACCTGATCCCGGCCGGCCGTCGACCGCATGTGGCGAGCGACCTCAAGGTGCGCGGCACGGCGAAAGCCGACGAAACCGGGGGCACGCTGATCCTCGATGGGCTGCTGCTCGAGGGCCGGGTGCGGGTGCTGGCCGGCCAGCTGGGGCGCCTCGAGCTGCGCTGCGGCACGTTCGGCGCCGCGGCCGAGGCGCTGGGCGACGCGGTGACGGTAACGACCGGCAATGCGGGGCTCGGGCTCAGGATCGAGCGCAGCATCTGCGGGCGTCTCGGCCTCGCTGGTGCGGCGGGTACCGTTGAGATCGTCGACAGCGTGGTGGGCGAGGACCGGGTGGCCGATGGCAATCCGGCGGCCGCGCCGGTGGTCGTCGATGCGCCGGCGGCCGATCTCGCGGTCGAGCGCTCGACGCTGTTCGGCCGCAGCATCGGCCGCAGCCTCGCGGCCTCGGACAGCCTCTTCACCGCGCCGCTCGAAATCGCGCGGCGCCAGGCCGGCTATATGCGGTTCAGCTATGTGCCGCCCGGATCGCGGGTGCCGCGGCGCTTCCATTGCGCGCCGGAGCTGCAAGTGAGCGAGGCGAAGGAACGGCTGGGCGCAGCCTTCACCGCCGAGATGGAGACGACCATCCGCCGCAGCATCCGTCCGGTGTTCAGCGCGACGCTCGCCGAGGAGCCGGCTTTCGGCCAGCTGGCGCAGCGCTGCCCGAGCGAGATCGCCGAGGGTGGCGAGGGACGTACCGAGATGGGGGCCCTCAACCGGCTCCGCAATCCGCAGCGGCTCGCCAACCTGCGAGACGCGCTCAGCGAATACCTGCCGTTCGGCCTCAGCGCCGACGTCATTTTTGAGAGTTGAGGATCCGTCATGGCTGATTACACGCGCGATACCTTCCGGCCCTCCCGCCATTTCTCCGGTGTCCGGCAGCAGCAGGGCCGGGTGCACCTCGATGCTGACTGGAACGAAGCGTTCGACATCGGCAGACATGTCGAGCGGGCGACCACCGGCGACGTCATCGGCCAGACCGGCATGCCGGGAGCGGCGGCGGGGTTCGCGCTCTCGGCAGTGCCGGCATCACCTGGCGCCGACCTGCTGATCGGCCCGGGACGGGCCTATGTCGACGGCATCCTGGTGGAACACGAGGCAGGTCCGGCCGGCGTGCTGCACCGGGTCTCGGGCGCCGATGCGGCGACGCTGTGGGAAGTGGTCGGCGGGCCGGCGCTGCGGCTCGGGCAATGGGTCGAGACCATAGCAGCGGGTGCCGCGACGCGGGTCAGCGTGACCGCGATCAAGGCCCCGGAGGAGGGCGATGGCGGGCGCCAGCGCCTGACCCTCTCGGGCGCCGTGAGCGCCGCCGACAGCGTGGAAATCCGTGCCCTTGCCTCGCTGCTGGTGCAGCCACATTTGCCCGGCGCGGCGCTGCCGGCCGAGCCGGTCAGCTATCTCGCCTATCTCGAGGTGTGGGAGCGCGAGATCACCGTGCTCGATGACCCGCTGATCGCCGAGACGGCGCTCAACGGCCCCGATACGGCGGTGCGCAGCCAGGTGGTCTGGCAGGTCAGGACCGTGCCGGTGCAGCAACTGATCGATGCCGGCGCCGTCGCGGCGCCGGTCAGCTGCAGCTCATTCCCGCCCGGTTGGACGCCCGAGGTCGGCGCGCCGCTGCGGCTCAGCGCGGCGGCGCGCGAGGCCGCGGCAGAGCAAAGCCCGTGCGAGCTGCCGGTCGAGGGCGGCTATCGCAGCCTCGACAACCAGCTGTATCGCGTCGAGATCCACAATGGCGGGGCCGCTGGAGCGGCCGGCATCACGCTCAAGTGGTCGCGCGACAATGCCATCCATCGCCACCGGCTGCTCGATGTCGCCAATTCCAGCCTGGTGCTGGAGGAGATCGGCCCGGACAGTCCCACCAGCATCGCCGCCGACGATTGGCTCGAGCTGGTCGACGAGGAACGGGCGCTCAACGGCGCGCCGGGCTATTTCATCGAGGTCGACGAGGTGGTGGGGACGCGATTGGGCATCCGCACCATCCTCGACCCTGAGACCTTGCAGCCGCTGGTGCAGAACGGCGAACCCAATGCCGACATCCTGCCGAGGCGCGGCATGGTGCGCCGCTGGGAGGGCGGACCGCCGGTCGCCATCCCGGCCGATGGCAAGCTGACACTGGAAGCCGGCATCGAGGTGACGATCAGCGCCGGCCGGGCCGCCACCGGCATGTACTGGCTGATCCCGGCGCGCACGCTGACCGCGGCGCTCGAGTGGCCCGCCGATGCCGCGTCGGGAGCGCCGCTGGCGCTGCCGCCGCACGGCATCCGGCGCACCTATTGCGCGCTCGGGCTGATCGACAACAGCGCCGGCCTCAGCGTCGTCAGCGACTGCCGGCCGCTCTTCGAGCCGCTCACCGAGCTCGAGACCTTTGCCTATCTGGGCGGCGACGGGCAGGAGGCGACGCCCGATCTCACCGCAGCGACGACGCTGGTGCCGCTCAACTCGCCACTCCGGGTCGGGGTGACCCGCGGCCGCCATCCGGTGGCCGGGCGGGCGGTGCGCTTCAGCCTCACCGAGGCCAATTCGGGTGCCAGCCTGGTGGTGCCGCCAGGCGGCTCGGAGATCGAACACGTGGCGACCGGCGCGGCCATGACCACGCTGGTGCTGCGCACCGATGCGGACGGCGTGGCCGAGGCGGGCCTCAGCATTCCGGGGCTCGCGGGACAATATCACGTCATCGCCGAGCTGCTCGATTCCACCATCGTGGCCGGGGCCTCGGTCTCGCATCTGCCGATCGTGTTTACCGCCAGTGCCTCGGTCGCCGCTGCGGTGGCGTTCGACCCCGCCAATTGCGCGTATCAGGCGAGCGAGCGGATCGCGCCGGCGCCCTCGCGCACCGTGCAGGAGGCGATCGACCGGCTCTGCCCACGGGTCGAGCTGCAGATGGCCGGCGGCGACAGCCAGCTGCTCAGCAGCCAGCAGCAGTCGCTGCGGCCGCTACGCGTCGGGGTCTATTGGGGCAAGCAGCCGCTGGCGGGCGTGCCGGTGGATTTTGCGGTATCCAGCGGCGATGCGACGATGAGCGCGCCGCAAGCGCTCACCAATGCCGAAGGCATCGCCGAGAGCTTCATCGACGCCGGCAGCAACACCACCGCGAATGGCGGGCTGGTCGAGATCACCGCGACAGTGGTGGGGACGCCAGCGCCCAACCCCGCGCCGCTGGTGTTCGGGGCGCGGTTCTTCAAATCCGATGGCGCCGCCGGGCCGACTTGCAGCGTCACTATCGGGCCGGACGAGCTCAAGGCGGCCGGCACCACGCTGGCCAAGTTCGTCATCGAGCTGGTCAGCGCCGATCCCAAGCGGCGGGTGAGCATCACGCTGCTGCCCGGCAGCTACGGGCTGGAGCAAACGCTGGACCTGCGCCGCTGCCACAACCTCATCCTCGCCGGGTGCCGCGACGGTGTTTGGCTCGAGCCGATGGAGGGCGACCCGCGCGCTTTCGAGCGCGGCCTGGTGATGGTGGCGGAAACGGAGAACCTGACGTTGCGTCGGCTGGGGCTGCTGCTGCCGAGCGGGGAGAGAGCGGGGCCGGCACAGGGCATATGGGTGATAAACTCGACCGATGTGCGGATCGAGGATTGCGAAATCCGCCTGCCCAAGCAGAGCAGTTTCCGCACCAGCCAGATCGGCATCCGGATCAGCGGCGATTGCCCGGATCTCAGGATCCTGGGCAACCGCATCGCCGGAGACGTGCCGATCGATATCGGGGCGGACATCGGGCGAACCTTCGGCATCGTGGCCGGCGTCGACCGGCAGTTGGGTAACGAGAAGGCCGAGGCCGCTTCATTGACGGGTCTGGAGGTCAGCCGCAACGAATTGCAGCACTTGACCACGGCCATCTACCTGCGCGCCCTGCTCGGGCGGGTCCGCTGCGACGACAACCGGGTCATCGACTGCGAGAATGGCGTATTCATCGTCGCAGCGTCGGTGCTGGAGCGCGAGGTGCTGTTCGATGCCCTCGAGCGCGACGGGCGGGTCCCCGATGGTCGCCTGGTCCTCGCGGCATTCCAGGGCGCGCATCCGGCCCTGATGCAGAGTGTGCAGGAGATCCTGGCGGCCGCGCCGTTGCCGTCCGACGTCACGCTTTCCAACGCAGGAACATTCGGGGAGCCGCGCATCGCGGCCCGCGCCCTGCAGGCCAGGGTGGCGGAGGCGAGAGCCCTCAACACCGCCTTGCGCGAAAGGTTCGACGCCGACCCGCCGCCCAGCCGCGAGACGCAGGAGCAACTGGTCGCGACGGTCGCGACGCTGCCGTCCCGGGATCGGCTGGAAGCGATGTTCAAGGCGCTGGCGGTGTCGAAGTTCCGCTTGTCGAACGACAGGTTCCCGACCGCGGCGACAGTGCGCGCCAGCGGCAACACTATCGAGACCCTGCCCAACGAGCGGGGCGAGACCGTGCAGGCGATCAACTCCAACCTGCTGATTTATCTCGATCAGTCCACAGCGCCGACCGTCACGGTTACCGGCAATACTATCAGGGGGCAGCGTCCGGCCTATCTGGTCTGGATCAAGGGCGGGTCGTACGGCAGCGTCACCGGTAACACGATCATCAATGTACCGGGCCAGATCAAGGACCCGTGGGGGCTCTACTACATGCTCAATGTCGAGCAGGTCCCCAGGATCGTCAGCATCGCCGGCAACGCCATTGCCGGTGCCGTGTCGGCACTGACGCCGCGGCAGGCAAACTCCGACGCCCAAAGCTGGCGCCACCTCAACAGCTATGTCTGACCCCGATCCAAAGGAGAGCGACACATGTTCGACGACAAGCCCGAGGGACCCCGCTTCTTCATTCCGTATGCCGACCAGGACATCGCCCTCAAGGGGCGCCGCCCGATTGCCCAGCCGATGATCAGCTACCTCTGCGACGGCATCGAACACAGCGACTACCAGCCGGGAACCGATATCGACATCCGGGTGTGGGTGGCCAATTTCGGCGAGTTCGGGCGGGGCATCGTCGATGTCTGGCTGATCCGGCCGAGCACCGGCCTCAGCATGGCTGGGCGCACCCCCATCATCGCCAACCTGCCGGTCAATGTCGGCCCGCCCGCTGACGATACGGTGCCCGAGACCATCAGGCATCGGGCGGAAGCGACGGACTGGACCACCATTTCGATCCCATCGGACGCCGACAATCACCAGTGCCTGATCGCCAGGGTTCGCAGTCGCCTCGACGAAATCCCGCCGCTGGACCGCGACCAGGCGCAGCCTGGCGTCAACCGGCATTGGGCCCAGGAAAACCTCAGCTATCAACCGGCGCAGGCCAAGGTGATCCATGCGATCGGCTTCGACGCCGGCAACCCGATCGTCGAGTACCAGGATTTCGAGATCAAGGTCTCGCCGCCGGATGAGGGTGTCATCAAACGGCTGATTCAGCGGCTCGATCGCGGCACCTATGTCGATCTCGACGTCGAGGTTTCGCTCGGCGAGCATCCGGAGGAACTGACTGGCAAGAACGCTCTGGTGCTCAGCCTCGAAGAGCAGCAGATCTACCCGCTGTTCCTCAACTTCATGTTGCACAGGGAGCTCGAGCCCAACACTTTCGGCGTGCTGCAGGTGCTGCAGCGCCGCATGCCCACGGAAAAGGAAAAGCCCGACGACCCGGCGCTGATCATCGGTGGCATCGCGGTGGTGGTGCTGCCGCCGAAATGAGCTGACGAGACGCGGGCGGCGCTTCAGCGCCAGCGCTCGGGCTCCGAAGCCAGCAACTGCCCGAGCACCGTAAAGCTCGGCTCCTCCATCTGGGCGACGTTGAAGCGCATGAAGCCGGCGGCGGTCTGGGCGGCGCTGAAGGCGTTGCCGGGGGCCAGCACCATGCCGTGCGTCAGGGCGGCGCGGGCCAGTTCGGCGCTGTCGCGGCCATCGGGCAGCGTGCACCACAGAAACATGCCGGCGCGCGGCTCGATGGCGGGCACGATGCCCAACTCCTGCAGCCGATCGCCGACCGTGCGGCGGGCGCGCTCCAGCCGTTGCCGCAGCGCTTCGGCGTGGCGGTGGAAGCGGCCATCGCTCAGGACCGTGTAGACCAGATCCTCGTTCAGCCGGGCGCCGCCGAACATGGTGGCGATCTTCAGGTCAAGCAGCGGCTCGAGCCAGTCGCGTCGGGTGGCGATGAAGCCGCAGCGCACCGAGGCGGAAAGCGTCTTCGAGAAGCTGCCGATCTCGATCACCCGGTCGAGCCCGTCGAAGCCGGCGAGCCGCGGCGCCGGCGTGTGCTCGAAATCGGCGAAGATATCGTCCTCGATGATGGTGAGCCCGTGCTGCTCGGCGAGCTTCAGCACGCGATGGGCGGTGACCGGCGAGAGCGTCGCCCCGGTGGGATTGTGGACGGCCGAATTGGTGATGTAGAGGCGCGGGCGCTCGGCCGCGAGCGTTGCGGCGAAGGCCGTGAGGTCGGGACCATCGGGGGTGTAGGGCACGCTCACCACCCGCACGCGGTGGGCGCGCAGCAGCGCCTGGAAGTTGAAATAGCAGGGATCGTCGACCAGCACGGTATCGCCCGGTTCGACGAGGAAGCGGCAGATCAGATCGATCGCCTGGGTGCCGCTTTCGGTGAGGATGATCTGGTCCGGCGCCGCCTCGACACCGCGCTCGCCGAGCCGGCGGCTGATCAGCTGGCGCAGCGGGGGCAGGCCGAGCGGCGCGCCGTAATTGGCCAGCGCCTCGATGCCGCCGCGCGATACGGTGCGCAGGGCGCGCCTGAGGCTCTGCTCGGCCATCCAGTCGGCCGGCAGCCAGCCGCAGCCGGGCTTGGGCACGGCATCGTCGGCCTCGAGCGACTGGCGCGACACCCAGAGCGGATCGATGGCCCGGTCGCGCCGTGGTTCCACCGCCGAAAGCTGCATCGGGGCCAATTGCGGCGCGACGTAAAAGCCCGAGCCGGGGCGCGAGACGATGGCGCCGGCGGCCACCAGCCGGTTATAGGCCTCGACCACCGTCGATACCGACACGCCGGCCGAGCGAGCGAAGCCGCGCACCGAGGGCAGGCGCGCGCCGGCCACCAGGCTGCGCGCCGCGATCCGCCCGGCAATGGTGGCCATTACCCGCTCGATCAGGCTCTGCGGTGCCGACTGTGCTGTGTTCGTGACCATAACAGTATGCTCGAAGTGTACTGGACTGTAACTGGCGCGGCCGGCGTGGACAACCGATAAGGCGGCGGCAGAAAAACGAGGCGCGCCATGGAACGGTCGACGAGCGGCTGGATCAACGGGTTGATCGGGGTGATCATCTTTTCGGGCTCGCTCCCGGCGACGCGTGTCGCGGTGCAGGCGTTCGACCCGGTGTTCCTGACGGTGGCCCGCGCCGGTATTGCCGGGCTGGTCGGCCTGGGGCTGCTGCTCGGCTTCCGGCAGAAGCGGCCGGCAGCGGGGGATCTGGGCTCGCTCGCCATCGTGGCGCTGGGTGTGGTGGTGGGCTTTCCGCTGCTCACGGCGCTGGCGCTGCAGCATCTCACCTCGGCACATTCCATCGTCTTCATCGGACTGCTACCGCTGGCGACGGCGATCTTCGGGGTGATCCGCGGCGGCGAACGGCCGAAGCCGGCCTTCTGGGCCTTCTCGCTCGCCGGCAGCCTCCTCGTCGCCGGCTTCGCGCTGGCGCAGGGCGGCACGGCCAGCCCGCTCGGCGACGGGCTGATGCTGGCAGCGATCATCGTGTGCGGGCTCGGCTATGCCGAGGGCGCAAAACTGTCGCGCCGGCTGGGCGGCTGGCAGGTGATCTCGTGGGCGCTGGTGCTGTCGCTGCCGCTGATGGCGGTGCTTTGTGTCGTCTACTGGCCGGCGTCGTTCGCCGCTGTCACCGCGCCGGCCTGGCTGAGCCTCGGCTATGTGGCGCTGTTCAGCATGCTGATCGGCTTCGTGTTCTGGTATCGCGGCCTGGCGCAGGGCGGCATCGCCGCGGTGGGGCAATTGCAGCTGCTGCAGCCGTTCTTCGGCCTGGCGCTGGCAGCGGGACTATTGGGCGAGGCGGTGACGCCGGCCATGCTGCTGATGACGGTGGCGGTGATCGGGTGCGTGGCGGGGGCGCGGCGGTTTGGGAGGTAGGGGCGGCGCTAGAAATCCCACTTGCAGCAGAACAGGCAGTAGCCCTCGGCATTCAGTCTGCCGTTCACATCAGTCGCGAAGGCGCGCAGTTCGTCCGGCGTCGGATTGGCCATGGCGAGCAGTTGTTTGCGATCCTCCCAGAGCTGCTGCTGGGTCGCAGTTGGGACCGTGGACAGCGCGCGTTCGAACAGCTCAGGGCTTTTGAACACGGCCAGTGTGGGCAGTGGGTCGCAGCAGCCGATCTTGCACTTCGGCATGAGGCTGGCTTCTACCGGGGGCGTGGCACTCTTGCCCCCCAGGCGCGCCGCGTCGCCGAGGCATTGCAGCCCCCCGTCCGGCAATCCGGATTTCACTCCGCCGACGCAGAGTGGGACCCGCAACTCGCCGGCAACGCAGCAGAACCGGGAGCCGCAGATCGGCGTGCAGTCGATGGCTTGCGACAGGGTGTCGAGCGTCATCGCCTCCTGGGCGACCGCACCGGCCGACCAGGCTGCGACGGCAAGCCATCCCACCATCAGGATGCGGCGGATCAGGGCGCGCATCGCTTGTCCGAGCTGGCCGGCGTACCGTCATCGTTGGTGGCGAGCGGGAACGGATTGCTGTCGCAGGTGGGGAACAGGTAGTTCTCGGGGTTGAGCTCGGGCAAAGCCGATATGGCGCCGGCCAGGGGTTCCGGGAACAGCTTCAGGAACACCGCGTCGCGCAGCGCCGGCTGCTGGAAGATCTGCAAGCCCCGTCCCGCCCCATCAACCTCGCCATAGCCGTAGTGGCGAAGCATCGGGTCTTCGGGCTGCGCGGCGGTACCCAGTCGGGGGTAGGGCAGTCCAAAGGCCTGCCACTGGTGATTGCCATCGATCGAGCGGAGCGCACCGAACAGGATCGAGTAGCGAGGGGTGTCGGGATAGAGGCTGTCCCACTGCTCGGAGCCGGTGGCGTCCCGCAGCAGGGCCCGCAACGCGGCAGGATCGAGCAAGCTGAGTTTGGCGAAGGTGATGGCGTGCTTGAGCGCCTTGAATGCCTGAGGATCGAGTGTGCCGTTGGCGACAGCGATGTCCTCGACGACGAGATCGGACACCCTCGGGAACAGCAGCAATGGCTTGCCCGCTGCGTCCTCGCTGCTGGCGAAGGCCTCGTTGAGGTGGGCCTCGCTGGCGTTTTCCGGCCGCATCAGCAGCTCGATAAGGTCCTGTGTCGTCTCATCGGTGAGGGCGCCGATGATCTCCAGCGCACCATCTTCGACGACCCTGGTCAGTTCGGCGGTGATCCTGGCCTTGAGTTCTTCGATCTGTTCCACGAGGTCCGCCAACGGTTCAGGCAGCACATCCTGAAGCAGCGAAGACAGCTTCTCCTCGAGCTTCTGCAACTCGGTCTTGATGTCGCAGCCCCCTTCGCTGATCTGGTAGGGCACTGCGAGAAAAACCACGCCGTGGCACGACAGCCACTCGCCATAGAGCGACAATGCATGGCTGTCCCCGACCAGCATGTTCTTACTCATCTGCAGCCCGGTCTCGATATAGGCGGTGCCCGCGCGGTCGATCCCCTTGGACCAGTTGTGGAAGAAGAACGACAGTACGTTGGCGTCGTCGACCGCCTGCTCGATCAGCTTGCGGATCGCAGCTTTGTCGACGAGTTGCTCGCGGAGGTTTTCCGCCTCGCGTTCGAGCGTCTCTACCGCCTGCCGAGCCTGGCGGGTGAGGTCCTCGGCGAGGGCGAGGGTTTCCTGCGCCCCGGCAAAGGCGGCATCGGCCGCAGCCTTGGACGCGCGCAGCCCGGCGAGAGTGGTTTCGCGCGTCGCAATTTCCTGCAACGCCACGGCCTCGGCGGCAAGGGCGTTGGCCTCGGCAGTGACATTCTGCGTCAACTGGGCCTGGGCGTGCGCCACCTCGGCGTTGAGGTCGGCGATCTTGTTGGTCAGGTTGGTGAAGGCATCATTGACCTTCGAGATGCTCCTGCAGATCCATTCGAGCGGGTTGGGGATCTCGATATCCGGCAGGTCAAAGCTGAAAGCGGCGTGCACGCTTTCGTCGGGGCGCAACTCGCGACCCAGATAGGCCCAACCGCAAATCTCCTCGGCAATATTGGCGGGGGTCTGGGCCAACTCGGCGCTCAGGTTGCCGACGCGGGTCTGCAGGTCGGCCAGGGTGTTGCTGGCGCTGTTGATGGCGTCTCTCGCGGTGCTTGCTGCCGCCCTCTGAGTGTCAGCAACCGCTCGCGCCGTGGCGATGGCGTTTTCCTCGAGGCGCAAGGACTCCTGCACGTCGTCAGCCGCAGCCCTGGTTGCATCCAAGGCGCCGCGACCGGCTGACAGGCCCTGCTCCTGGATCCGCAGGGTCTCGCGCGCCACCTGCAACTGGGCCTCGCCAGTTGCCAGACGTGCCGTGAGATCGAGGCTTTCGGCAACGATGTCGGCGAGCAGCCCTCCGGCGAAGCCCTCGAGCTTCTCAGCGGCCTCGGTCACATCGGCTACCGCCCGCCTGATCCTGTACATAGCGGCCAAGTGGGCGGCGTAGCCGGCGCTGGCGTACTGGTCGGCAACCGACGAGTCGTAGATCAGGCGATCGCGCAGGAAGGTCGACGGGACCTGCAGTGCGTCGGCCTCCGGCATTCCCGGCGGCAGCAGTCCATCGATGTATTTTTCGAGGATGACGTGACGCAGTTCGACGCGCCGCTCGTCACCGAGGATGAAGATGTCGCCTGCATAGTTGTTCACGTAGGTGTGGGCGAACGCATCCTCTGCGGCATGGGTGACAAAACCGGCCGAGAAGGCGAGGTCGGGGCCGGCGGTGGCGGCGCTGTAGACCTGGCCCAGCCATTGATCGGTCTGCCAGCCCCCGGTAACTCCCGGATGTGTTGTCGTCTGTCCGGAGACAAGATCAGGATAAATGTCCGGGCCGAGGCTCCCCGAATAAAAATGGCCGGGATTGTCGCGGATCGAATGACAGAGCTCTTCGGTGATCGGATAAGATTTACCGAGCAATTCCACGGCGCAGTCAAGCGTGACGTCGTCGACGATCTCCTGGCCTATCCATAGGTGAGTCTTCAGTCCGAATGCGGCGGCCGGCGCTGACATGACTGTCAGGATAATCAGTGTTGAACTAAAGGAAAGATGGAGAATTCGTCCACGTGGCACTGGAGTCCTCCGCCATCTGCCAACTGCACTAATCCTATCAACTACTAGCTATTACGGCGAAATCATCGACGTCAAGATGCGACAGCTAGTACGAGTTCCAAGACTACTGCCCACTAGAAGTGAGTCCAGGCGTAAACGCTAGGCGTGCGTTTTCGGTATCCGCTGCGGTGGCCCAGGCGGAAACTGGCGATTTGCTTGCACGCGGCGGGTTGGCCTCACCCCCGCATCTTGCGCTCCAGCAGTCGCCGCTCCGCCTCGAGCCGGACCAGCGGCAGGGCGCGGGCATAGGCCGCCTGCGCTTCGGCTTGCCGCCCCAGCCGGTCGAGCAGGTCGGCGCGCGCCGCGTGGAGCGGCCAGTAGCCGTCGAGTGCGCCGCTGGCGGCCAGGGCATCGACCAGCTGCAGGGCCCGCTCGGGTCCATCGACCATCGATAGCGCGGCCGCCGCATTGAGTTCGACCACCGGGGTGGGGGCGAGGCGCAGCAGCACCTGGTAGAGCGCGGAAATCTGCGGCCAGTCGGTTGCGGCGAAGTTCGCGGCATCGGCATGCAGCGCCGCGATCGCCGCCTGCACGCCATAGGGGCCGATGCGGCGCGGTTGCCCCAGGGCGCGCTCGACCAGCGCCTTGCCTTCGGCGATGGCGGCGCGGTCCCAGCGGGTTCGATCCTGCTCTTCGAGCAGCAGCAACTCGCCGGCGCCGTCGCTCCGCCCGTCGAGCCGGGCGGCATGCAGCAGCATCAGGGCGAGGAGGCCGGCGATCTCAGGTTCGCCCGGCAGGAGCTGGTCGAGCAGCCGGCAAAGCCGGATCGCCTCGGCGCAGAGTTCGGGGCGGGTGGTTGCGGCGCCGGTGCTGGGGGCATAGCCCTCGGTGAATACCAGGTAGACCACCGCCAGCACGCCGGCGAGCCGCTCGGCGAGGTGCTCATGCGCCGGCACTTCATAGGGGATGGCGGCGTCGCGGATCTTGGCTTTGGCGCGCACCAGGCGCTGCGCCATGGTCTCCTCGCTGACGAGGAAGATGCTGGCCACGGCCGCCGTGCTCAGTCCGCACACGGTGCGCAGGGTCAGCGCCACCCGGGTTTCGAGCGCCAGCGCCGGGTGGCAGCAGGTGAAGATCAGCCGCAGCCGATCGTCCTCGATCTCGTCGAGCTCGGCCTCCGGCCCGGCAATGGCGCCCTCGGCGGCCAGCGTCTTCAGCTTGCCGCGCAGCGTGACGCGGCGCCGGATGCGGTCGATGGCCTTGTGGCGGCCGGTATTGACCAGCCAGGCGCGCGGATTGTCGGGCAGCCCCATCTGCGGCCAGCGCTTGAGCGCCGCCTCGAAGGCATCCTGCGCGCCTTCCTCGGCCAGTTCGAAATCGCCGACGAGGCGGATGAGCGTGGCCAGCACGCGCCCCGCCTCGTGGCGATAGACCGCTTCGATGTCGGCTCGGTCGATCAGTGTGGTCACTCAGTACTGGCGCGCCAGGCTGTCGATCGGCCGCACTTCCACCGCGCCGGCGCTGAACGGGATCTTGCCGGCGATCATCAGGGCTTCGTCGAGGTCCCTGGCCTCGATGATGTAATAGCCGCTGAGCTGCTCGCGGGTTTCGGCGAAGGGGCCGTCGGTGGTCAGCGATTTGCCGTCGCCGCGGCGGATGGTGGTGGCAGTGGCGGCAGGCTTCAGCTTGTCGCCGCCCTTGAGGTGGCCGCTCTTGACGATGTCCTGGGTGAAGCGGGCATAGGCCTCGCCCATGGCCTTGCCCTGTTCGGGCGTCGCCGAACCCATTGCCGCCTCGTCGCCATAGATCATCAGCAGGTACTGCATGGTCGTCTCCATCTGTTGGCAGTTGCTACCGGCGATCGGTCGAACGGGGGAGAGCCGGGATCGACAGGCGGGTGCGAATTATTTCGCCGGCGATCCTAGCCGGTGCGGTCGGCCCGGCTCAAGGCCGCGGGGCGCCGGGGCCCGCCGACCCCATCAGCTTGATGTCAGGTGCCGATGCTATGGCTCGGGTTCCAAACCATGGAACGCCGATGAACCATACGTCCAGCAGGGCGCAGATGATTGCCGCGAGGCCCGGCCGCACTGCCGCGCCGGAGGCGAGGCGATGAACATCGTCTGGTTCTTCATCGGCATGGCGGTGATCGGCGCGATCTGGGCCATTGCCGATGCCATGCTCGGTCGGCGGCGGCGCAGCCTCGTCGATGAGGCGCTGTTCGAGCGCCATGTGCGGGCGCTCGAGCCGGCGCTGGGCTGGGATGGCCCGCCGCTCGCCCTCAACGGCAGGCTGCGGCGCGCGGCGCGCCAGCATTGGAACCTGCTGCGCCGCTCGGCGCTTGCCGGCGCACTGGTCGAGCCGCGGCCGCATCTGAGGCCGGTGAGCCGGGCCATCGTCGACCAGCTGCCGGCCAACCTCAAGGCCAACTGGCTGCTGCGTTCGTCGCAGGAGCAGGACGAGCTGTCGGAGCGGGCCTATCTGGCCGCCATCTCCCTCGCCATGGTCGAGGCCAGCGACGCCGAGTGATCCCCCCATCGCGGCGCCCAGCGCCCCGAAACCATCTGCCTGCCACCCCCTGACCAAGGAACCCAACGCCATGCCTGACCCCAGTCGAAGTCCCGCCGAGGCCGGCAGCATTGCCTGCCGGCACTCGGCAAACCGTTCTATCGGCGCGGCTGAGCTGCCCCCGCGAGGGCACGCCGCGCCCCCGGCGAGCCGTTGCCGACCGACGGCCGCCTCGCCCCTGACGCGGCCTTGCGTCATCGAGCCCGCGGCATCCAGATGATCTTTGAATGGATGTCCGACCCCGCCGCCTGGGCGGGCCTTGGGACGTTGATCCTGCTCGAGATCGTGCTCGGGATCGACAATCTGGTGTTCATCGCCATTCTCGCCGACAAGCTGCCCGAGCATCAGCGCAACCGCGCCCGGCTGATCGGGCTGTCGCTGGCGCTGCTCATGCGGCTGATGCTGCTCGCTTCGGTGGCATGGATCGTCACGCTGACGACGCCGCTGTTCAGCATTGTTGGCCTCAGCTTTTCCGGCCGCGACCTGATCCTCCTGTTCGGCGGCGCCTTCCTCCTCGCCAAGGGCACGATGGAGCTGCACGAGCGGCTCGAGGGGCGCGCCGAGCCCAAGCAGGGCAAGCTGGCGCACGCGGTGTTCTGGCAGGTGCTGGTGCAGATCGTGGTGCTCGATGCGGTGTTCTCGCTCGACAGCGTCATCACCGCGGTGGGGATGGTCGAGGACCTGTCGATCATGATGATCGCGGTGATCGTTGCCGTGCTCACCATGCTGGCGCTGTCCAAGCCGCTGATGGCCTTCGTTTCGAGGCACCCCACGGTGGTGATCCTCTGCCTCGGCTTTCTGATGATGATCGGCTTTTCGCTGGTGGTCGAAGGGTTCGGCTATCACCTGCCCAAGGGCTATCTCTATGCCGCGATCGGCTTTTCGGTGCTGATCGAGGCGTTCAACCAGGTGGCGCGCCGCAACCGCGAAAAGCTGCTCAGGACGTCGGACCTGAGGCAGCGCACCGCCGATGCGGTGCTGGCTTTGCTCGGCGGCCGGCGCGGCGAAGTGAGCCTCGGGGAAACCGCCGACGTCATCGTCGAAGAGGCCGCGACGAACGCGCTGTTCGCGCGCGAGGAAACCGCCATGATCCAGGGCGTGCTCGGCCTTGCCGACCGGCCGGTCATGTCGGTGATGACGCCGCGCCGCGAGATCGACTGGCTCGATATCGAGGATGATGCGGCCCGCCTCAGGGCCAAGATCCTCGAGATCGGGCACTCGCGCTTTCCCATCGGCCGCGGCAGCCTCGACGAACTGCTCGGCTTCGCGCTGGCCAAGGATCTGCTGCGCGACCTGCTCGATAGCGGCTCGATCGACCTCAACCGCTCGCTGAAGCAGCCGCTGATCGTTCATGAAAGCGCGAGCGTCCTGAAGCTGATCGAGCAGCTGCGCCGGCAGCCCATGCAGATGGCGGCGGTGGTCGACGAATATGGGGCGCTGCAGGGGCTGGCGACCCCCACCGATATTCTCGAGGCCATTGCCGGGGAGTTTCCCGACGAGGACGAGCCGCCGGTCGCGCCGGTCAGGGGCGAGGATGGGGCGTGGCGGCTCAGCGGGGCGATGGACGTGCGCGCTGCCTCGGTGCTGCTCGAGGTCGACCTGGTCGACGATGCCGATCGTTACACCACGCTTGCCGGCTTCGTGCTCTGGCAGCTCGACCACATCCCGAGCCGGGGCGAAGTGGTGGCCGCGGCGGGGCTGGCGTTCGAAGTCGAGGCGATCGAGGGCGCCCAGATCACCGAGCTCAAGGTCAGCCGGCCTGGCGGCGGCCCGGATGCGGAGCCCTGATCGGCATGGATATCCTCAACGACTATGTGCTGCCGCTGGCGGCCTCGCCATGGATCTATGCCATCGCCTTCGTGCTGATCGCGGTGGATGGGTTCTTTCCGCCGTTCCCCAGCGAATCCGTGGTGGTGGCGCTGGCGGCGCTTTCGGCCTCCAACGGCGTGCCCGATATCGGGCCGCTGCTGGCGGTGGCCGCCGCCGGGGCGGTTGCCGGCGACACCGTCGCCTATCTCGGTGGCCGGGCGATCGGCCGCCGCCGGCTGCTGCAGCTGCGGTTCGCGCCGCTCGCCCGGCTGGTCGGCTGGGCCGAGGCGGGCCTTGCGGCGCGGCCGGGCACGCTGTTCCTCGCGGCGCGCTATATTCCGCTGGGCCGGTTCGGGGTGAACGTCACCGCCGGGGCGGTGGATTACCCGTTCCGGCGGTTCCTGCCCTGGTGCATCGCCGCCGGCGCCAGCTGGGCCGGCTATACGGTGCTGGTCGGCTTTGCCGCCGGCAAGTGGTTCGAACAGCAGCCGCTCCTCGGCATGGCGGTCGCCATCATCGTCGCCTTCGCCCTGGGCTGGCTGCTCGACCTGGCGATCGGACTGGTGCGGACCCGTTTCGGCCGGCGGCGGCATGAGGGGAAATAGCGGGGCAGGGCGCTGCGGCGCCATCACAGACTTGCCGCGCCCGTGCCGCAGGGTCTCAATGCGGCGCGGGCGCGGCCCGTTGGAGAGACAGAGTTGAGAATATTGCTGGTCGAAGACCACCGATCGCTGTCCGAGATGATCAAGGAGCATCTCGAACGGTCCGGGTTCGATGTCGATGCGGTGTCGACCGCCGAGGACGCGATCCACTACTGGCGGTCGACCCGCTATGACGGCGTGGTGCTCGACCTGGGCCTGCCCGACGGCGATGGCATGGGGGTGCTGGCGACCCTGGCGCGCGGCGAAAGCGAGCATGCCGTGCCGGTGGTGATCCTGACGGCGCGCGACGATCTCGACAGCCGGCTGCGCGGCCTCAACGGCGGCGCCGACGATTACCTCACCAAGCCCTTCGACATGCTCGAGCTCGAGGCGCGGCTGCGCGTCATCATGCGCCGCCCCGGCCTGCGCAAGGCCAATGTCGTCAGCTTCGGCGACCTGACCTATGACGTTGCCAGCTGGGAGGCTAAGGCCGGCGAGCGCAGCATCGACCTCGCCAAGAAGGAGTTCGCGCTGCTTGAGGAGCTGATGCGGGCGGCGCCCGGCATCGTGGTCAAGGATCGGCTGGAGGACCGGGTCTATGCGTTCGAACCGGTGACGGCGAACGCCATCGAGGCCATCGTCTACCGGGTGCGCCGCAAGCTCGCCGCCGCCGGCTCGACGGTGAGGGTGGAGACGGTGCGCGGCATCGGCTACCGCATGGTGCTGGGGGCCGACGATGCGGTGGTTCGCTAGCCTGCGCAGCCGGCTGATGCTGGTGATGGCGGTGGTGTTCGCGCTCGGCGTGGGCAACGTGATGATCTACCTGCTCGATCTCGACAAGGATATCCGCGCCCATGTGCTGAACGAGCAGATCGACACGCTGCTGGCCCGGGCGCCCGGCGCGGCGGAGGGCGAGGGGCTCGACGAGTTGCCGCTGTCGTTCTCGGAATCGAGCTGGCGCTATTCGCTCTACAGCGCCGACGGCAAGCTGCTCGGCGTGCAGCCGCAAGGCAGCGAGCCGCTGGCTTTCATGGTGCCGCGCGCCCCGCCGCCGTTGGCTGCCGACGTGATGGATGCGCGCCAGCTCAAGGATGGCAGCGTGCTGGTGGTGCGGCGCAACGCCTGGGGCGAGTGCGAAGAACTGTGCCAGATCATGCGGGGGCGGGTGGCGGGCTCGACCGCGGCGCTCACCGTGCTCGGCATCATCTCGATCGTCGCCATGGCAGCGCTCGCCGGCTGGATGCTGAGTTCGGTGCGGCGGGCCGCGGCGCTGGCCGGAACCTCGGCCGGGATCACCCCGATCGCCGCATCCCGATCGGCGAGCTGCCGACCGAGATCGTGCCGCTGGCGCGCGCCGCCAACGATGCTTTCGACCGGCTGGCCGGCGCCTATGAGAGCGAGCGGCGCTTCACCGCCGATGCGGCGCATGAGCTCAGGACGCCGCTCGCCGTGCTCGACCTCAGGCTGCAGAAGGCGCGGCGCTCCGGCGCGCCCGAATGGGATGCGATTGCCGGCGACATGCGGCAGATGCAGCATCTGGTGGATCAGCTGCTGGCGCTGGCGCGGGCCGAGCAGGCCGACCTCTCCACCGAACTCGCCGCGCCGGTCTCGGCGGCACGGCTGGTGCGCGAGGCGGTGGCGGATATGCTGCCGGCCTATGAAGCGGCGCAGCGAGCGATCGAGATCGATGTCGAGGAGGGGCTGGCGGTGCCGGCGGGCCGCGACCTGCTGCGCCAGGCGCTGCGGAACCTGCTCGACAATGCCATCCGCCATGGCCGTGGCACCACCCGGGTGGTGGTGCGCAAAGCCGGCAGCGGCATGGTCGAGATCAGCGTCGGCGACGAGGGGCCGGCGGTCAGCCCGGCGGCCGCCGAACTGCTGTTCGACCGGTTCCGCAAGGGGCGGCAGCACTCGACGGGCTCGGGGCTCGGCCTCGCCATCGTGCGCAGCATCTGCCGCCGGCTGGGCGGCGATACGCAGGCCGGCAGCGGGCCGGGATTTTCGGTGGTGCTGCTGCTTCCCGCCGCCGCTCAGCCCGGCGACAGCACGCCGACCCAGAGCAGCGCCAGCAGCAGCAGCCCGAGCGCCACGCGATAGCAGACGAAGGGCAGGAACGAGATGCGCGAGATGAGGCGCATGAAGCCCACGATGACGAAATAGCCGGTGAGGAAGGCGGTGAGCGTCGCCACCACGGTCGGCGCCAGCGCCGCCCGCTGCGGATCGCCCCAGGATTTGGCGAGCTGGTAGAGACCGGAGCCGAACACCGCCGGCACCGCGAGGAGGAACGAGAAGCGCGCCGCCGCCGGCCGGCCGAAGCCGAGAAACAGCGCGCCGGTAATGGTGGCGCCGGAGCGCGACACGCCGGGGATCAGCGCCAGCGCCTGGGCAAAGCCGAGGGCAATGCCGCTGCGCCAGCCCAGCCGATCGAGCGTCAGCGCCTTGCTGCCGATGCGGTCGGCCAGCGCCAGCACGAGGCCGAAGCCGATCAGCATGGCGGCGGTGAGGTAGAGGTCGCGCAGCACCGTTTCGATGGCGCCCTGCAGCGCCAGCCCCAGCACCACGATGGGGAGCGAGCCGATGGCGACGATCCAGCCGAGACGGGCGCTGGCCCCATCGTAGCCGGGCCGGCGCAGCAGCTGCGCCAGTACGGCCCTCAGCATGGCGATCAGGTCGCGGCGGAAATGCACCAGCACCGCCAGCTCGGTGCCGATCTGGACGATGGCGGTGAAGGCGGCGCCCGGGTCGCTGCCCGAGGGCAGGACCTGGCCGAGGATGCGCAGGTGGGCGCTCGACGACACCGGCAGGAACTCGGTCAGCCCCTGCACCAATCCCAACAGGGCCGCTTCCCAGATCTGCATGCGGTTCCTCCCCCGGCGAGGCTGTTGCCTCGTCTGTTCCCCTTGCGTCGTCGCGGGCGCGATCGCTGCAGCGCCGTGAACGAGACGCCGAGGGTTTGTTCCTGCTGCGCCAGAGCCGGCGCAGCCTGCGGGTCCCTGCTGCCACAGGGGCAGGCTGCGCCGTTGCCCGCGTGCTAGCGCATCAAGCTGATGCGAACCTGATGGCCGGCAATGGCGGCCGCGCCGGCTCACGGGATGGTTCGCATTTGCATCGAATTGTCGTCGCTGGCCCAAGCCTATGGCAAAGCCGGGTGGGGTTGTTTCGTCGGGCAGGAACAGCCCCGCGAGGACCGGCATGCGCCACTCTCTTCCCCTTGCCGCCGCGATGATGGTGGCGATCTTCGGCAGTGTCGGCCCCGCCACGGCAGAGGCCGCCGGCGTCAAGGTGCCGCTGGGCTTCCGGATGATGTGCCTCAAGACCCCGGAGGAGTGCCTCGGTGGCGGCGCCAGCCATGTCGAGGCCACCGCCGAGGTGATGGCGACGCTGAAGCGGGTGAATTCGCACGTCAACCGGGCGATCACGCCGGAAGCCGGCGGGCCGGTGATCTGGCGCGTCGGGGTGTCCGCCGGCGATTGCGACGAATATGCCGCCACCAAGCGGAACCTGCTGATCCGCGCCGGCATCCCGCCCAGCGCCATCCGCTTCGCCTATGTCAAGGCGCGCGGCGAGGGGCACGCCATCGTGGTGGTGAAGACCGACCGGGGCGATTTCGTGCTCGACAACCTGCATCGCTCGGTCCGCCCGCTGGCGCAGACCGGCTACCGCATCATCTCGATGTCGGGCGCCGACCCCAAAGCCTGGAGCGCCGGCTGACCGAGCGTCGCGCGCCCGGGGGCATCGGCGCCGTCGCGACCGCTCATCAGGTTGCCGTCAGCTTGCCCTGCTAGATGATCGGCATCCGCCGTGCCCGGCTCCGGCTTCGGCTCAGCTACTGTCGCAATAGCTTCATCGTCCAGACATCAGCGTTTCACCAAGTTGAGATAAGATTGAGCGCGCCCCTGCGCGCAAAAACTCAACTCATCAAGGATGATACCTGAATGCGAAGACTGGCTATTGCTGGCCTATTGTTTTTTTCGTTTGCCGCCACCGGCGCGGCGCAGGCGGAATATACCTCGCCATTTGCTTTCCCTCAGCCGGAGGACAGCAGTCAATTCTATACCGTGGTGGAAATTCCGCAGGGCAGTTTCACCAAATACGAGATCGACGCCGACACCGGCCATATCATCGTCGATCGCTATCAGTCGATGCCGGTGGTCTATCCGGCCAATTACGGCTCGATCCCGTCGTCGCTGGGCGGTGATGGCGATCCGCTCGACGCGCTGGTGTTCTCGCGCGAACCGATCATCCCGGGGCGATGATTCTGGTGCGCGCCATTGGCGTGCTGCACATGATCGATGGCGGCGAAGCCGACGACAAGATCGTCGCCGTGCCGGTGTCGGAGGTCGATCCGACCTATGACGACATCCGCTCGATCGATGACCTGCCGGCGATCGAGCGCCAGCGCGTCGAGGCCTTCTTCCGCGTCTACAAGCAGTTGCCCGAGGGACGGAAGGTGGTCGAGCTGAACGGCTTCAGCGGGGTCAACGAGGCGCAAACCCTGGTGTCGGACGCCATCGCCGCCTACCGCGCCAGGTAGAGGCCCATCAGGTTGGCGTCAGCTTCGGCATGTAGGCTTGCGTCAACGGGCGGCGCGCGCGGGCGGGGCCCCGAACTCGAACTGCAGCGCGGCACACCCGGGCAGGCCGTCGATGGTTGCGCATCGGCGGCCTGCACCCCGTCGCGATGGAGGTTTCCATGCCAGACTATGACGACATGGTTCCCGCCTTCGAAGCGGCCGTCGCCGCGCTGCGCGAGACCTATGGCAGCAGCCTCGCCCTGCTCGAGATCGAGATGACGGTCGAGCGCACCTCGGTGCAGATCGAGGTGACGCTGGCGCCCAAGGGCGGCGAGCCGGTGCCGCACACGGTCAAGATGGGCTCGTTCACCGCGACGCGCCTGCCCGAGCGGCTGGCCTATCTCAAGGCGGCGATGGACCATATCGCGCGCCTGATCGACGAGACGCTGGTGCACCAGGGCGCCGCGCCGCGCCAGACCTGAGCCGAAGAGGCGGCGCAACGACCGCCGATCGGCTCGGAGGCGCCGAGGTTCACGGCCGGGATCTCATCCAGGCTGGAAGCGGACCGAGAGATCGATGCGTGAGCGCCGCACGACGCGGCAACTGAGCGTCTCTCCCGGCTGCATTTCGAGATCGAACGTGGTCGGCACATCGGCCGCCCGGTTGACGCGTAAGGTCGCTCCGGCACGCGAGCCGTTATGGACCTCGCAGGACAGTCCGGCTGCCGGGTCATCAAGGATGATCCGGGCTCGATGAACCTGTCGCTTCGCGGAGAACCAGGCTTCTGTCATTGGCAGGTCAGTTCCTTCTGGCATGAGCCCGGACGATCGGGGTGGAGGGTGGGGCGCTCGAACCCGCCGCGAATGCAAACCGGGCGGCAGGGCGGCTAGCGGAGTTGGGAACGCGATGCCGCCCGGTTTGGTCGCGCCTTGCGGCACGGTCCGCGCGGCCTTTCGAGCCTCGAGGACGTCCTGCCCTAGCAGACGCATGCTGACGCTCGACTGAGCCCGGATCTCAGCGAAATTACAGCTTCGAGGAAAGCTGCGTTGAGCTTCCCGAAATGAAGGCGCGGCGCGGACTTTCGCCCGCGCCGCGCCAATCGCATGCCATTTGCTCAGAGGTCAGTCGCCCTCGGGTCAGTTCGCGGCGGCGACGACGATGCCGGGCGAATAGACCACCGTGCGACCTTCGAGCTCGACGAAGTAGAGACGGTCGTTGGTGTAGAAATAGGCATGGCCCGGGTCACCATCGATGACATGGAGCTCGATGGTATCGGGGACCGCATAGCCCACATCGATATCGCCCTGGATCACCACCGGTTCGGTCGGATTGAGGCGTGCATAATCGACCGAGGTATCGGCCACGGCGCTGGCGCCGATCACGGCGCCCGTAAAGCCGCCGATGACCGCACCGATCGGGCCGAACACCAGACCCCCGGCAATGGCGCCGCTGACGCCGCCGGCAGTACCGCCGACGGCAACGCCGGCATCGGTCTGCGCCAGGACGGAACCGCTGCCAAGGGTGAACACGGCCAGCGTGGCGAGGATGAGTTTCTTCATTTCGGGGAATCCTTCTTCTTCTTGTTTTCTCCGTAGCCAGAGGGGAAGTCCCGAGCCGGACATCGGTTCCATCGCAGGGCCGGTTGGGGGGGCGATCGGGCCGCCCCGGGCGACCGCCGCCGCCCGCCGTCAGCCTTGCCCGCCGGCCCGGTGCATGGCGGCATAGCGACCGCCGGCGGCGATCAGTTCGGCATGGGTGCCGTGCTCGACCACGCTGCCGCCCTCGATCATCACCACGCGATGCGCCCGCTCGATCGCCGATGCCCGATGCGCCACCACCAGCACGGCGCGATCGGCGGCAATCCGGTCGATCGCATCGAGAATGCCTTCCTCACGCTCGGCATCGAGATGCGAGGTGGCCTCGTCGAGGACGAGCAGCGGCCGATCGCGCAGCACGGCGCGGGCGATGGCGATGCGCTGCCGTTCACCGCCGGAAAAGCGCTTGCCGCGCTGCCCCACCATGGTGTCGAGCCCATCGGGCAGTTGCCGCAGCAGCTCGCCGAGGCCCGCCTCATGCAGCGCATCGACGAGCCGGTCGTCGGTGGCGTGCTCGAGGCCATAGCTCAGGTTGTCGCGCAGCGGCGCATCCCTCAGATAGACATCCTGGCTCACCAGCGAGACGAAGCGCCAGGCATCCTCCTCGGTCAGTTCCGCCGTGTCGATGCCGGCGAGCCGCACCGTTCCGGCCGACGGCCGTATCGAGCCGCAGGCGAGGCTGATGAGGGTCGATTTGCCCGAGCCCGAATGGCCGGCGATCGCCACGGTTTCACCGCGGCGCACGGCGAACGAGATGTCGCCGAGGATGCGCGCAGGCTGCTCGGCGCCACCGCCGCCATCGGCCTCGTCCAGCCGGGTCAGCGGCACGCCGGAGAGAAACCCGCTCATGCCCGAGCTGGCGCCGGCGACGTCGGAGAGGGTCTTTACCGCCACTGCCTGCCGCCCCGGATAGGTGTAGCCCACCTGCTCGAACACCAGCACCTCATCGTTGACCACCGGCTCGGGCGGGCGCGCCGCGGCGGCCACCGTCTCGAGCCCGGTATTGGGCGAGTGCAGCACCGCCTCGACGCGATCGAGCCCCATACCGGCGCGGATCAGCGGGTAGCGCTGGCCGACGACTTCGCCGAGCGGCTGGCGCACCAGGCCGACGAAGAACAGCGCCGACACCACGCTGCCGATCGAGATCTGCCCGGCCGAAGCCAGCAGCACGCCGATGCCGAGGAACAGCACGGTGATCAGGTCGAAGCACAGCCGATAGGCGACGCTGATCACGGCGCGCCAGTTGTCCATGCGGGCCGCCAGCGCCACCGACTGGTCGGCGAGCCCGGCGAAGCGGCGCTCCTCGGCAGCGGTGGCGCGCGCCTGCCGCACGAGGCTCACCGCGTCGCCGCTGGTGGTGCTTTCGATCTGGCTGGCGACCGCCGCGTTGATCTCGTAGGACGCCTTGATGGTGGCGTTGATGCGGCCCTCGGCAAAGCGCACCGCGACGAGCGCCAGCGGCACAAGGACGAAGGCCGCGAGGAACCAGACATTGATCGTTCCGAGGGCAATCGCCACGGCGGCGAGCCCGACCCAGCCATGCACCGTGGCCAGCGGCACGGTGGTGAACAGCGGGTCGACCATGCGCATGTCATTGGTCAGCCGGCTGTTCAGCACGCCGGGGTTGATCGTGGTGTAGCTGAGCAGCGGCATGCGCAGCAGCTCGGCATAAAGCCGCCGCGCCAGCTGCCAGGACAGGCCGTAGCCGAGCCGCGCGCCGAGCGTGTTGGCCAGCACTTCGGCCAGCGCCGCGCCGATGGCGAAAGCGGCGACGAGGCCGAGCAGCGGCAGGAGCGCGACCAGCCCGGCGCCATGCAGCGCCGCATCGATGATGCGTCCGAGCAGCAGCGGCACGCCGACCGGCAGGCCGGCCGCCAGCGCCGTGCACAGCACGATCGGCAGCACCTTGATCCAATCGACCGCAAGGCCGAGCCGCATCACCCGCTTGAACATGATGGCCGCCACTCCCCATTGGCGGTGACCATCGGTACACGCCCGCCCGGCCGGCGCAACGCATTCCTCCGCAGCGGGGGCCTTCGGATCGCCCATGGCGTGCGGGGAGTGCTTACGTGCTCGCCGCGCCTTGTGCGGCCCCGAGAAACTGCTAGGTTCCTCTAACGGCGGACCATAACCAAGACTGGAGCTTGGGAATGGTTGGATATTGGACGCAGTTTTCCGCCGTGTTTCTCACAGCCCTGCTGGCCGCCCCCGCCTTCGCCGCGGGCATTGCCGTGCGCCAGCTGCCGGATACGCCGCCCGCCGAGCAGATGTCGCGCGCCGACCTGCTGGCGCAGAAGGGCTATTACCCGCAATCCTGCGCCGAGCGCAGCGTGTGTATCTTCACCGGGCCGGGCGGCGAAGTCTGGGTGTGGGAGGGCTATGCCCGCGCCATGCTGATGCAAGGCAAGACCCTGTTGTTCAAGGGCCGCTGCCAGAGCGCCTGCTACCTCGCCTATCTCGAGGCGGTCCGCTTCGACGCCGGCGGCACGCCCGGCCGCGTCGAAGTGGCGCCCGGCACGGTGTTCTACAAACACAAGCCCTACCTGCTGCGCCAATGAAACACGTCTGGGCCAGAGTAGCCGACCAACTGGACCGCGTCCCCTCCCGCTGGGGCCTGCCGCTGCTGGTGCTGGCGGGGGTGGGGCCGTGGGTGGCGGTGTTGGAGCTTGTGGAGATTTAGGGGCGGGCCCGGCGGGCGCCGCCCCGCGCGCCCCCCGGCCGCCCCAGCCCCTGGCGACCGGGGCGGCCACCCGCGCCGCCATGCGGCCCCCAGCCTCCAGATGACAACAAAGACGTCGTCGCCACAGGCTCGGTTGCAGATTTCAGGAAGGTGATCGGTCGCGATGCCAGAACTGGCCGATTTTGGACGTGTTCTTCAACACAAGGGCGCCCAAACCGCCGATCTCATTACTTCGTAGCGCACGTAGATCTTCTGAGGATTTTGCGATTATGTTCCGGATGGATCGGTTGCTCGTCCCGCCCACCTTCATCTTCACGAAGAGCTTGTCGAGATACCTTACTCCGTCCGCGATACGTGGGAGCGTCCGAAGGATAAAGTCGTAATCAGCCGCAATCCGATAGCTGCAATCGAAGCCACCGAAACGTTCATAGACCGAACGCCGAAGGTACAGCGTGGGGTGGGGAGGCATCCAGCCCTGCCTCAGCTTTGGGAGGGCAAACTCACCGCTGTGCCAGTACCGGATGGTCTTGTGCGGCGGCTCGCGCGTTTCATAAACAAGGTTGCCGTACACTGCCAAGACTGCAGGATCGCGGAACTCCCGAGCAATACTCTCCAGCACATCGGGCGCGCCCAGCACGTCGTCAGAGTGCAGGATACCCACAACGTCACCGGTAGCGTTGGCGATGCCCTTGTTCAGTGCGTCGAAGAGTCCATCGTCCGGTTCGGTCAGCGCCACCCGATTAGCAAAGGCATCGGACTTCACGAGCTTCATCGTGTTGTCGCTGCTGCCTCCGTCGATCACGAGGTGCTCCAAGTTCGTGTAAGTCTGCTCCGCGAGCGACTCCAGCGTGGCGGGCAGTGTCGCGCTCGAGTTAAACGTCGCCGTTATCAGGGAGATTTTCGGGCCGGGATCCGATGACGAGCCGTTCATACGGAAAACTCCTCAATGGCGCGGCCAACTAGTATCGCGGCTATGCGGCGCGATGCCTGGCCGTCCCCATAGGGGTTGACGCGGTGGCTAACGGAAGCGCCTAGCCTGCTTGTGTGAAACACCCTTCCGACGCGTTCAACGATGGTCCGCCTAGCCGTGCCGACGAGTTCGACAGTGCCTGCAGCGACTGCTTCGGGCCGCTCGGTGACGTTGCGTGTGACAAACACGGGCTTACCGAGTGAAGGAGCCTCCTCCTGAATTCCACCACTGTCCGTTAGTATCGCGTGGCTTCGCTTCATCAGGTAGACGAAGGGCAGATACTGTAGCGGGTCCACAAGGTGGATGTGCGGCACGCCCGAAAGCATTTCCCTAACGGGCCCCTGGACATTTGGGTTGGGATGGATCGGATAGACCACCTGCATTGGATAGGCCCGCGCGAGGTCCAGAATAGCGGAGCAGATCTCGCGCAGTGGGGGGCCGAAGTTCTCACGTCGATGGCCAGTGACCAGCAACAGTGGCCGCCCTGAGTCCAGATAGGAGAAGCTGGCGGCAAGGCTGCTCGTAAGGGCAGGGTCGTTGTCCAACCGCTCGGCGACCATCAGCAGGGCGTCTATCACCGTATTGCCTGTCAGGTGTACGGCGTCAGCTCGAGCCCCTTCGCGCAATAGGTTGTCGCGCGTACCGGCCGTTGGTGCGTAATACTGATCAGCTATGACGTCGATTATCCGGCGATTTATCTCCTCCGGCCACGGTTGAAGCGGGTCGCCTGATCTCAAGCCGGCCTCAACGTGCCCCACCCGTATCTGCTTGTAGAAGGCTGCCAGCGAGGCCGCGGCAGCTGTAGCCGTGTCCCCGTGCACCAGAACCCGATCGGGGACAAAGTCGTCAAGGACGCGTGACAGCCCCTCCAGCACCATGGCGGTGATCTGTTCGAGGCTCTGTGCATTGGTCATGACGTCGAGATCGTACTCAGGCGTCACAGCAAACAGGTCCAAGACTTGGTCCAGCATCTCCCGATGCTGTGCGGTGACGCAGACGCGAACCTCCAGGGCAGCCTCAGCCAGGAGTGCCTTCACCAAAGGCAGCATCTTGATCGCTTCCGGACGAGTTCCAAAGACGACCAGGATCTTTTTCCGCATCACCCCAAAGCCTTTGGACTTGTTTCTGGTCTGTTTTCGACACCACGGTGCCGCATCGGGTATTCAGCGCATCGGGTATTCAGATTGATGGCCAAGACGCGCATCGAGCTGAGGACGGTCGAGAGTGGGCAGTCAGCCCAACCGACAGCGGCCGCAAATTTCAATAGGTGATGGCGACGATAGATCATAAATGCCTTCAGAACGACAACAGCGCTCGCGCCGCGTCCACCCTGCCGCGGTATCCTGCCATGTCGCTGGCATAGGATCGAACGAGCCTGCGCCACTCCCTCCCGGTTGCTCTGGAAAGGACGTCGGCTTCCAGTATCTTCTCCCGGAACGCGAGGACGCCGGCTTCTAGTGGCAGGTCCCAGCCGACGCCAGCATGCTCGAGGTTGCGCCACGGGGTACGATCCGAAACCAAGACCGGCGTACCCGCCGCGAGTGACTCTGCGATGACGTGACCATAGTTCTCGCCTCGCGTGGGAAAGAGAAAGAGGTCGCTGGCGGCAAACACACGAGGCACTTCCTCATGGGATATGCTTCCCATAAACGTAACGTCCACCTGTTCCGGCAGCTCGGCTATCTTCTGGAGGCATTGCTGATGAAGCTGGTGATCTTGGATCGGCCCGTAAATCTGAAACCGAACAGGAATTGTTATCGACTTTAGTATCTCGATAGCAAAATCGACGTTCTTCTTGGCGGTGACTCTCGACACAAAGCAGATGCGGAGCGGGTCCCCGGCCTGGCGTGGCAGATAATCCGCTTCGCTTACAATACCAGCAGGATCCGGAATGTTCATGGCGAGGCGAACATCGCCGGCGCGCAAGCCTATGGCGGATCGGATCTCTGCGGCGTCGTACTCGGTTGAAGCCTCCCATGTAACGCCGCCATAGAGTCTGATTGCCCTGGCCGCCGCGATGTATGGGCGCTTCTTCCAACGCTTAAGCGCGAGAGCCGCTGGGGAGAATTCGCCGCGCGGGGCTACCACGCATGGCTTGTTTCCGTAGCCGAGTAACCGCCGAGCCAGCAGCGGCTTTATTGTAAAGTCGGGGCTGAAGAAGCTGTTTAGGTATAGCACGTCGTGGGGTACGGTCTTCATGATACTCCAGATGTCCCGGAGTCCTCGATCTGAGGGCGGCAGATATAAGACTTCGGCCTTGCCGACCTTCTTCCACCCCTCAGGCCCCGTGGCGATTTCGTAAGGTTCGTCATCGCCGTCGTCTCGATCGGCAGTGACTATGAGAAACCGAAATTCATCGCCCAGAGCCTCAACCATATTTGAGATGGAGCGGATTGGGCCGCCGCCCTTGAAACCAGGCAGATAGGTTTGAATGAAGGTGAGCACAGTTGTGGGCAATTAGGCCTCCTTCCCAGGGTACTGGGACGGCAGCGCGCGCCAAATGGAGCCTTTGGTGCGATAGATCGAAACGCCTAGGAATAAATAGAAGGCCAGGAACTCATTCACTACCGAGGGAAGAAGGGACGCAATTCCCCCGCGATTCAAATTATAGAAGAACAAGATTGCAACATACGTGAATAAAGTAGTCATGTTTGGAACGCGTTCGCATAGTCGGCAAAAGAATGCTGCTACCATGCCGATGACTATGGCGTGCAAGAAGAAAAATGTATCGCCAAAAAGGTAAATTGACTCCGCGAGTAGGCCTGGCAGCAGGACGTAGAAATTTGGATCGGATACGCCTCGGCCGAGAACGATTGTTGACATGTCGTAGTTGACGCGGGCAACGTCGATGCCGCCCTTCAGAAAGCCGGGAATTGGTAGCGTCAGTATCCACGCAAGGTATCGTCCTAAGTCTGCATGTTGCGCGCTATCTATTAGCGGCATGCCGGCGCGGATCAGAAACGTGAACTCTGATTCAATTACTCTATAAGCGGCTCCTGTTAAGTCGATGTTCTCAAGGCTAACGCCAAGCCGCAGCATGGAGTAAGCATAGAACCCCGTGGCCGCGATTGGGGCGACGGCAACAGCGCCCAGTGTGAGGAGCCATCGAAACGACCGATGCTCCGTCCACAAAACGATAAAAACAAACGTAGTATCGAAAAATATCTCACTTCTGCCAATGTACGATTGGTCGACGTAGCGCAAATAGTCAATTAAGGCTAGAACGCTAATCAGTCTTAGCGGTTTTCTTCTAAGACCAAAAAGTGCGACGTAGTAGAAAGGTGTAAATAGAGTGGTGATGTAGTGGACTAGAGAAAAATCGACACTGCGGTCAATGCTGAGTTGACCAGAAAACCACAACCGCATGTCAGGGGCGGGTGGCGAAATAAGAAGATGTAGGCGGAAATCTGGAAATAGCAGCGCCGATATATTCAGGCAGATAAAGAACGCAATGAAGTACTGTGAGACGGGTCCCTGACTAATGGCGGAAATCTGAGGCGAAGCGTATTTTTCGACGGCTCGGCCGAGGCTGGAAAAGACCGTTAGGCCCACCGCAAAGCCGAAGATGACGCACGCGGAGAACACAACATAGCAAAACAAAAGAAACGGAGGTGTGTTGACATCTGCGGTGGCAATGCCGCTGTAAAGAAAAAATCCTGAAAGAAGCAGTAACAGTATCAGTTTCTGGTTTGTTGTTTTGGACAAAGAAGCGCCAACCAGGAAGAAGCTGGCGAAGGCTAAGAGCAGAAGCGCGAGTTTCTCTGGATCGATGTCAGTCATTTTGCGAAAGGTGAGGGGCGAGCGCGTGCATCAGGCGGGTGCGTTCGGTCTCGGCGGTATTTGCCGCGAGGAACGGTGCGTGCCACCGCTTCAACTCTACCGAGTTCCGTGCCACCAACTGGATGGCAGCGGCAATGCCCTCACCGTCGAGATCGCGGCTAAGAAGCGTACCGAACGGGTGTTCCCCGAGTAGCTTTTGCAGTGTGGGCTGATCGCTTGAGACGATCGGCAGGCCCGCTTGTGCGTACTCGAACAGTTTGTTCGGTGCACAGTAGACGTTGTTCAGGCCAGCATAGGGATACGTGACGATTCCGATATCGGCCAGAGATGTCAGAGCAGCGAGCATATCATTGGGGACGCGTCCGAGCGTCGCGAAGCGGCCAGTCGCGGTGTGCCTGGCAGCCAACTGTGCGAGCCTCCCTGCATCGGGACCTGTTCCTGCTACAACCATGCGGTAGCTGTCAGGCAGGTGATCCAATGCAGCTACGAACCGGGCGATTCCTCGGCTTAGTGCTATGTCACCTTGGTAGATCAAAATGGTTTCGGTCGCCGTCCTGCGCGCCATTGTCGGGAAGCTGTGCAGTGCCTTGCCGAGTGCTTCGTCGTCAATGTGCGGCATTGGTGGAATGTTGCGCATATGCGTCGGGGGGGTGCGCAAGCGGTAGTGTCTCAGCATCCGTTCTGCCCGCTCCGCGTTCGCTGCAACCACGAGGTCGGCGCGGGGTGCTGCAAGGCGTTCGAGCAAGTACCAGAAGCGGTCGCGAGGCGACATAACTCGGGCAGGTTCGGGGATGATGAGTTCGTACGCATCGTAGACCAGTTTCGCTCCCGCTATCCTTGCGGCTGCCAGCCCTGGCAGCGTCGCGAAGAAGTTCTGTGCGAAAACGATATGCGGTCGCCATCGCCATGCCTGGACTAGGACTGCCTGCCACAGCGCTAGATGGCGACGGAGTTTCCCCCAACTCTCCTTTATTGCGACCCGGTAGTGTACGAACGCGGGATCAGCCAGATCTTCCGTAGATGAGGCGCTGGTACTCACCAAAAGCACTTCTCCTAGAGAGCGCGCAATTTCGGCCATGCGTTTGGCGCGACCGTCGAAGCTGATGTCGCCAAACAGTACGATCATCACTTTGCGGCCAGCCAACCTACATACTCCCGGCACGGGGGAGGCGACCGAACGCAGAAAGGTCGCGACCGTACACTTTTCGTATCCAGATCACGCTTCCGAAATTTACCAGCAACTGGCCAGTGGTCGCGGCTATGGCCGCGCCAGTCATACCGTAGATAGGAATGAGTACCAGGGCGAGCAGGGCGCTCAGGGCCGCGGTCCCGAGTGTGATGACTGCTGCGACTCCAGCTCGCCCCATCATGCTCAGTGCCAGGCCGGCAAAACCAACCGTCGCGTAGGCAATCTTACCCAGCGCCAGAATGGACATCGAGTCGGCCGCAGGTCGAAACTCCTTTCCGAAAACCAGCGTCAGGAAGTCGGCGCCGAAAGCGGTCAGCGCAAGGGCGAGTGGTAGGACGATCAGTGTCGCTGCCCGATGGCTCAGCACCAAGACACGCTGAAGGTTTGAGAGGTCTGCGCGCGCGTGCAGCCCGGCGATCTGCGGAGCGATTACGATAGAGATGGCGATGAGCGCAACGGTCAGGCCATCAGTCACCTGCACCGCCACTCTGAAGTAGCCAACCTCCGATTGGGGGGCGAGTGCGCCCAGTAGGATGATGTTGATCTGATTGTTCAGGACCTGCGCGCCAGAGAGCAGCAGGAAGGGAAAGCTTTGACGCACCCACTGGGTTCGGTGCATTGCTGCGGCTGCTTTGCGAACGGCTGGACCTGTCTGTGCCACCAGGGTCCAGATCCCAACGACGAGCGCAAGCAGAGATGCGCCAATCTGCATTGAGAGCGCCATCTCGGCTGTCAATTTTGCCTGCGAAAGCGTCAAAATCGCCAGGCCTGAAAGAAGCAATGTTGGGCGGATCAGCTGTTCGGGCACCTGAGATAGCACCGGATGGCCCAATCCCTGCAAGGCTCCGGCACTCACGGAAGCCAACGCAAATAGCGGCACCAACGAAACCCCTAAGATGACGACCGTGTCGTGTCCCTGACCCAGGCCAGGCGCCAGCACAGGCAGCAGTGCTGCTCCAGCGACTGCGATGGTCAACGACAGCAACAACGTCATCTGCATCGAGCCGACTAACAGCCCTTTGATCTGAGGCACGGCAGTTTCTGCCCGATATACCGCGATCTGCCGAACAAGAAACGCAGGGAAGCCGAATTGTGCGGAGATTGCGAGAAGCTGAGCCAAGGCGATCGCGTACGCGTAAAGTCCCAAAGACTCTGGGCCGAGCAGACGCGCCAGTATGACGCCGACGGCGAACTGGAGTGCGATGTATGAAGCTCGGATCGCGGCCGAGCCGGCACCTCCTCGCAACAACCTTGCTCGCAGGCCGGAGTTCATACCGACTGTTACTGCGGCCGAGTCACTCAAAGCGAGACAGACCGGTCGCCGGGCGGCAGGTGGCTTTGCATGTCCACGCTCACCTCGACCCAAACCCCGACACCATGATCGCCACCGTTCGGAAGGCGATCAGCACATCCAGCCACGGGGAAAAATTCTTGATGTAGTAGAAGTCGTAGTGGAGCTTGTCGCGGATCTGGTCGACCTCAGTGACGTGGCCCTGGTTGATCTGGGCCCAGCCGCTGATGCCGGGGCGGACGATGTGGCGGTAGCGGTAGAAGGACAGCTCCTTTTCGTACCATTGCGCCAGGGGCACGGCCTCGGGGCGGGGGCCGATCCAGCTCATCTCGCCGCGCAGGATGTTGATCAGCTGCGGCAGCTCGTCGATGCGGGTGCGGCGCAGGAAGCGGCCGAGCCGGGTGATGCGCTCGTCATCCCTCCGGGTAATCGCCTGCTGGCGGCGGTCGCCGGAGACTTCGCTGTCAGCGTGCATGGTGCGGAACTTCACGACCTGGAACGGCCGGCCGCGGAAGCCGATGCGGGTCTGGCGGAAGATGGCCGGGCCCGGTGACTCCATGCGGATGACGAGGCCGACCAGCAGCAGAGCCGGGAACAGCAGCACCAGCGCCACCAGCGCCAGGATCCAGTCCACGCCCTGCTTGATCTTGAGATAGAGCGCGTCGGGGTTGATCGAGCCGAGCGTGTTTTCCGACAGGTGCGTGATCTCGAGCCGGCCGGTGAGCGATTCCCGGATCTGCTTGACGTGGAAGATGCGGATGCCGGCGAGGGCGCAATCGGCGATGAAGCGCTCCCAGCGCGGATCGAGATCCTGCCGGAGGTCGACGATCAGGCCGTTGAGGCGGCCCTTGGGCAGGGTGGGGGCGTCGAGCGGCAGCCACTCGACTTCACGGATGGCGGCGAGCGTATCGACCTCGCCGCCCGGAACGATGGCCAGGCGCACGGTGCGATAGCGGCGGTTGAGCGCGTGGGCGACAAACACCCAGACGATGGTGAGGGCGAAGCTGGTGGGGAACAGGTAGCGATTATACTCGACGCGCAGCATCAGGAGGGCCGCCAGCACCAGCAGGAAACTGACCAGCAGGGCCGGCACGCAATAGATGCTCTCCTCGACGCCGGGCAGCCGCGCCAGCTGCCTGAGCCCGATCAGGCCCAGCGTGATGGCGATGGTGGTGGCGACGATGGTGGTGATCTGTTCGGGCAGCAGCCAGCCGTCAAGATCGGCGCCCCAGCGCAAGGTCACCGGCACGAGCACGCCGAACAGCAGCGCGCCGGCGATCTGGACGCGGGTGCGCCCGAGCCGGCTCAACAGCCAGTGCGGAGGCCACAGGCCCCCCAGGTTCTCTCCCTGAATTTCCGCAGATTTTGCCGCATCCTGCGTCATTCATCAGTATCCCCTCAATGGAGCAGTTCCAAGGCTCGCAATTAGTTAACGCTGCTCTTGTTACGAGAAAGTGTCAAATAGATATAGGTCGAACAAATTGCCGTTGTTGCTTGCCAAGACGATCGCATCTTTCAGGGTAAGCTTGTCTTTGCTGCGGGCGGCGGCGGGTAGACGAGAATGGAGTGCGGGAGCGCCGGGCGGTTCAACTCATGACGCGGTATAGTATCCGGCGTATTTGCCGGAGTAGGCGGACTTGGAAATCTCCTGCTGGTTGAGAACGGCGAGGATTTCTGTTTCCGGTTTCTTGGCGCCCTGGAGCAATGCGACGGCGTGACGAACATCGTGCTGGGAGGTGCTGGCCCAGCGAACTACGAACACAATCGAATCGGCGTGCTTGGCAAGATACAGCCCATCAACCACCGGGCCGACGGGCGGAGTATCAAGTACAATAATATCAAAGGTGGAACGCGCCGCACTAATGAGTCGGGCGAAGGTGGTGCTGGAAAGCAGCGAATCTGTGGCGATATCGCTGCGGCGGGCGCCGAGCACGACCTGGGCCCCGCTCTCATCATCGACAGTCATGATGGAGGGCAGCGCATCCTCTTTGACCGCATGGTTGAGGTATTCGAGCAGGCCGGTGGATGGCTCGAGGCCCAACTGGCGATGGATGCTGGGTTTTCTGAGGTCGCAGTCGATCAGCAGGGTGCGGTGGCCGGCCAGCGCATAGGCGCGGGTGATCGAGAGGGCGAGGGTGGATTTGCCTTCGCTGGGCGAGGCGGACGAGACCATGATGACGATGCCGCCTTCCGGCCGGCTGGCCCCGCTGCGCTGCAGCGCCTGGTCGACGCCGACGCGGATGCGCCGCACCGACTCGGCAAAGATCGAGAGCGGACTAGACACCATGTGTTCGCCGATGCCGCCTTCGCCGGACCCGGCCCGCGCCTCCTTCTGCCGGGGCACCGCCGAAATCACCGGGGCGCGCAGGAACGAGTGCAACTGGGCCTCGCTGGTGAAGCCGCCGACGAAGTTCTCCCTGAGGAAGGCGAGGCCGATACCGAGCCCGAGCGCGGCGAGGCCGGCCAGCGTCAGGATCTGGCGCGGGTTGGGGAAGGACGGCTCGGAGGGCGGCAGCGTCTGCGAGACGACGCGGCTGTCGGCCACCTGCAGATAGGCCTGGGCCTCGAGCTCGCGCAGGCGCGACAGCAGCGTCTGGTACTGGGTGCGGGCGATCTCGGCGTTCTGCTGCAGCTCATAGATGTTGGTCAGCACCTCGGGCGGCAGGTCGGTCGACAGGATGCTGGTGCGCAGCTGGGTGCGCACGTCGGAGGCCTGCGTCTGGTAGGCGGAGACGCGCTGCCGCATGGTGGTCAGCTCTTCGGTGGTCGAGCTTTCGAGCTGGCTGTCGAGCTTGGCGACTTCGGCGCGCAGGTCGATCGACTGCTGGGAATCGGCGACGGTGTCGGCAAGGCTGTTCACCAGCTGCTGGCGCTGTGCGGCAAGCGCGCTCACCGCTTCGGAGCCGAGATTGGCCGATACCGCTGCCCAGTCGCGCTGTTCGAGGCCGCGCTGAACCAGTTCGGCGAGGGCGGCGTCGCGGGCCCGATTGCCGCCGATATCCTTGAGCTGGGCGCGGAGCGCGGCGAGATCGGTGCGGCCGGTCTCGGCGGTGATCGCGTCGATATTGTCTTCGATGAACTTGTCGAAGGCGCCTTCCGATTGCGAGACGGCGGTGCTGGCGCCGGCAATGCGGCCCTGGATGATGTCGCGCGAGGCCAGGGTGGAGCGGATCTTGGCGTCGAGCTGCACCTTGATATAGGCGGCGGCGACGGCATTGGCGATCCGTGCGGCGGTCGCCGGGTCGGGGGAGCGGGCCTGAATGGCCAGCATGAAGGTGAGGCCGCGGCGCTGCACGGTGATGTTCTCGCGCAGCTTGGCCATGACGCTCTGCAGCGCCTCGTTGCCGGTGGGGAGCTCCGGCTCGGCGGCGCGGAAGAAGCTCAGCACCACATCGCGCAGCCCCAGGCGCACCCCGAATTCGGGGTCATTGACGAGGTTTTCGTCCTCGATGGTCTGCAGCAGGGTGGCTTCCGAGCGCGCCAGCTCCACTTCGCTGTCGACGCGGGCGCTCTCGCCCGACCCGCCGCCCATCTGGGCATTGGGATCGAGCAGGTCCTTGCGGCTGGGGTCGACCAGCACCAGGGTGCTGGCGGTATAGATCGGCTTCAAGGTGAAAACGGCGGCCGTCGCCACCACCAGCACCGCCAGAACGGTAATCGCAATCAGTCGAGCTTGCCGGCGCAGCAACCCCAGGATGCTGCGAAGATCGAAACCTTGGTCGTTCATAAAGATTCAAGCACCAATTGCTGCCACCCTCTCGGCCCCGGCCGGTGACTTTGGCGGATAGTGAAATAGCGAGGCCGCCGCTAATGCGCTTAACGTGCACCTTGAATGCGCGCCTGCACCGAAAAGGACTGTGGCTGATTCTCTCGGCTCAGGCGAACTGCTGACAATCGTCCGGAAAGATACGCGCCAGTATCGACCGAAATGCGGTGATCGCCGAAGACTACGTCGGGGGTGGGGGTGTGGCCATGCACCACCAGCTTTTGAAATTCAGCGTAACCCATTGCCGGCTCGTTACGAATCCAGAGCAGGTCATCGGGCTGCTGTTGTTCGACCGGGGTGCCGGGACGCAGGCCCGCATGCACGAAAACATAGTGCGGCGTGGCAAAAAGCAGCGGCAGACGCTTGAGAAAATCGCTGTGTTCGGCCGGAATATGGCTGTGGATCAGGGCGCGGAGGGCGGTGCGCGAGGCGGTGGTGAGGGCGGTTTCGGAAATGCCGTAGGAGAGCAGCGTCTCGATGCCGCCGAACCCCAGCCAGGAGGATTTGCGCGAGGGCTGCTCGAGAAACCGCAGCATGGCGGCCTCGTGGTTGCCGGCGATGCAGATCCGCTGCACGCCCGACGGCAATGGCGCCAGCAGGTGATCGAGTACCCCGGCCGAATGCGGGCCGCGATCGACATAGTCGCCCAGCATGACGAACCAGGTGCTCCCCGGCCGCCCGGCTGCGTCCTCGAGCAGCGTGTCCTCCAGCCGGCGCAGCAGGTCGAGGCAGCCATGCACGTCGCCGATGGCGTAGATGGTGTGGGGCTCTTCGGTCGCCGTCAGCATCTGGCCATCCGGCGCCGGCGGCGGCGGGCGCGAGAACCGGGCGAGCAGCTGGTGCAGCAGGCTAGGCATGTTCCTGCCGCCGGTCGGCGGCCCCCAGGCTGGCGCCGATGGCGAGAAAGACGACCGCCACGAAGATGAAGGCCACGGCCTCGATCTCGAGGCTGAAATCGACGATCGAGTGCACCGCCGCGACGACGATCACCCCGATCGCCGCGAGGCAGAGGCCGCTGAGGCGCGAGGCCAGCAGGCGGATGGCCGCGGCCAGCACGATCAGCAGCGGCAGGCTGCCGAACAGGAAGCCGAATTCCGCCCACAGCGCCAGGTAGGTCGAGTGCGCCTTGTTCCACACCACGTCGGGGCTCACCGGCAGCTGGTGGAACAGCGGGAAGGTACCTTCGAACGTGCCGCCGCCATAGCCGACCAGCGGGCTCGACAGGATCATCTGCCAGACCTGGCGATAAAGGTCGGTCCGCACGTCGCCGGCGGTCTCGAGCGAGCCGACGCGCTCGAGCAGGCCGCCGCCATTGAAAACCAGCATGCCGATGGTGCCGATCAGCAGCCCGGCCAGCACGCCCAGCCAGATGCCGGTGCCGAGGCGGCGGCCCACCAGCGCCAGCAGCGTCACCGACAGGGTGCCGACGAGGCCGGCGACAAAGCCCATGCGCGACTGGGTGGCGATGAGCGCCGTGCCGATGACGAACAGCCCGCCGGCAATCAGCACGATGGCGGCGAGCCGACGGTGGCGCTGCCGCCGGCTGTCGCTGCGCTCGAGCTGCCCGATGGCCAGCGCCACGCCGATGGCGAGGCCGTAGGCGAGGTAGGTGGCATAGCTGTTCCGGTTGACGAACGGCCCGGTGGCCACCGGCCCCGAGCCGGGGCTGGGCAGGCCGAGCAGGTTGCTCAGTTGCCCCTGCAGCACGATGCCGAGCAGGCCATAGGCGACGATGATCGCGAAGATTGCGCCGAGCACCCGGTCGGCGCGCGAGCCGCGATAGCCGACCTGCAGGAACAACAGGGCACAGAGCCCATAGGTCGCGAACTGCAGCAGCGTCAGGCTCGTCGTCGCCGGATCGAGGCTGAGGCTGGCCGAGGGGAGCACGAGCCCGCGCGGCAAGGTCTGCAGCGGCTGGTAGCCGAGGCTGCCCAGCGGCAGGATCTGCGCCACGGCGAAGGCCAGCAGCAGCACGAACGGGATGGTCAGTTCCGGCACGCGCCAGGGGCTGATGCGCAACGCGCTGCGCCTGAGGCGCAGCGACATGAAATAGACGAGGCCGACAATCCCCAGCAACAGGCCCCACATCGCCCAGAAGGCCGGCCGGTTGCTGCCCAGGGGCAGCGGCGACAGCCCGATGACCAGCAGCAGCACCCAGCCCAGCCGGTCATTGGCATTGCCGCGGTCGGTCGGCACGGAATGCCGCAGCGCGCGCCGCGCGGCTTGGTCGGGCAGGGCAGTCACGTCCTGGGGTGCTCCTGTGCTCAGGGGGTGGCGGCCGCGACCGGGCGGCGCGCGGCGATCTCGCTGCGCAGCGCGGCGAGGAAGCGCTTCTGCTGTTCGACCGGCAGGGTTTCGACGATCGCGGTAATGCGCTCGCGAAAGCTCTCGATGGCGGCGTAGCGGCGGGCGATCACCCGGATGCCGCGCTGGCTGCCGACCAGCAGCGCCAGGTCGGCTGCATGGCCTTCGAGCCCGGCGGGCCGGATCTGGTCCAGGTGGTCCTCGGCCAGCTTGACGCGCAACTCCGCCAGCCACTGCTCGGTCGGCGCCAGGGCGCGCGATGTGGCGAGGGCCGCGTTCATGGCCTCGGGGTCGGCGCGCTCGGCGGCCAGCAGCGCTTCGACATAATAGGCATAGGCATAGGTCGGCGATTGCGCGGCGAAACGGGCGGCGGCATCGCCGCAGGTCGAGAGCGCCGCGTCGCGCCGCGAGGTCGGCAGCGTCAGCCCGACGAGCGAACTGGCGACGGTGACGCAATCGTCGAGCACCAGGTCGTGCGCCGGCCGCGACAGGCCGGGGTGGAGCCGGCCCTCGGCCAGCACCTCGATCCGCTGGGCGATCCCCTTGCCGGCGAACAGGTAGGGGCTTGATTCGGCGAACAGCGCATAGGCCGATCCGGCCACGACGAGCAGGCAAGTGAAGGAAAGCAGCAACAGCGAGGCGGCGCCGTGCAGGCGTCGAGCCGTCATTGTCGCGCCCCCGGCAGACCGGCGTTACACGGCGAAACCTGCCGGGATTCAAGCAACGAGACGTGGTTAAGCTTGCTAATTCTGCCTGCTCCGGCCCCTCGCCACGAGAGTCGCCTTGTACTGCCAACATTGACCGCGACGGTCAGCGTGCAGTACCTTGCGCCATCCTGCGGAGATATTGTTATGCGAAACATACTTGGAACGCTTGCCGTCGCTAGCATGGTGACATTTGGCGCGATAGCCCCCGTAGGCGCCCAGAGCGTCGTCACCAGCATGTCGATCGAAGACATCAAGGCCAGCTGCCACGCCGATGGCGAGGATGAGGCGTGCCTCGCCGCCGTCCAGTCCTACATTGCCGATATCAAGGCCGCCGGCTTGCCGGCCGACCAGACCGACGCGCTGCTGGCGCAACTGGTGGTCGAGCTCGGCTCGGTCGCCTCGAGCCTGCCGCCCGAGGCCCGCGCCCGCGTCGCCAACGCCATCGGCGTCATCGCCAATGAAATTTCCGATACCGGTCTCGCCGCCCGCCTGCAGGTGGCTGCCGCCAACGTCCAGGCCGGCATCGACGTGGCCAGGGGCGACGTCGCGGCCAGCCCCGCCTGAGGGTTTTCGGACCAGCGATCCAGGCGGCAGCTTGGGGCGACGCCACGCGGTGTCGTCCTCGTCTGCCATTGCGGGGTGCCGGCCCGAAAGGCCAGCCGGCCGCAGAGCCGCCTCACGCCTCGCCGTAAATCGGCAGATGCTCGGTTCCGGTCAGCAGTTGCACCGCTTCGCGCACCGCCAGTTGTGAGGCGCCGAGCACGGTGCCGCGCGCCGGCAACTGGCTGGTCGTCACTTCGGTCTGCCAGGTGAGTTCGGCGATGACATCGCGGACCAGCGGCAGCAGCAGCTCGTTCTGGCCGACGCCGCCGCCCATGACGATGAGGCCGGGATCGAAAATGCTGACCACCGAGGCGGCGATGCGGCCGATGTCGATGGCGTGGGTTTCGACGTGGCGGCGGGCGGCTTTCGAGCCGTTGGCGGCCAGCTCGAACAGCTCGCGCGCCGTCTGGGGCGGGGCGCCGCGGTCGGTCCAATCGTTGCCGACGCGCTGCATCAGCGCGTGCGAGCCGAGGTAATCCTCGAGGCCGCTGCGCTGCGGCGCGCTGGTTGCCGACCAGGGGAACGGCAGGCGGGCGACTTCGCCGGCGGCGCCGTTGGCGCCACGCAGCAGTCGGCCGTCATGCACGAGGCCAAGGCCCAGCTTCACGCCGACCTGCAGGTAGGCGAAGGAGCGCCGGCCCTGGGCGCCGCCGCGATCGAGCTCGGCAATGGTGGCGCAGTTGACGTTGTTCTCGAACACCACGGATGCGTCGCCGAACTCGCCGATCGCGTCGCGGACGACATCGAGGTCGGCGCGATAGGCGAGCTCGGGGCGGTTTTTCGAGACGATCACCGGCACGGCCACCGAGACGGCGCGGAGCGGGCCGTGTGCGCTGGTGTTCTGGCGCAGCCGCTTGAGGATGGTGCGGATCGCCTTGCCGGTCTCGGCATTGAGGTGCACGGCCTCGGCGGAGGGCGTCTGCTCGATCTCGGCCAGCACGGTGCCATCGAGCGTCTGGGCCAGGGCGCGCACCTGCGTTGCGCCGGCATCGACGCCGATGACATAGCCGGCTTCGCGCCCGAGGCCATAGACCGTGGCCTTGCGGCCGCTGGCGCCCTGGGTCGTGCCGACCGGCTCGACGAGGCCGAGATCGCTGAGCTCGAGGATGGCCGCCGACATGGTGGGCTTGGAGAAATCCAGCAGGCTCCCCAGCATCGGGCGGGTGCTGCGACCGAGCAGGATGATGCGCCGGAACACCGCGCGGGCGCTTTCGGTCAACGGAGCAGGGGGCGTGGTGAAAGCGACGTTCAAGACCGACACACCGTCAGCAAAGCGAGTTGGATAAGTCTAGTCCGTTCAGTGTTGTCATGTCACGAACGGCGGTTGGGGCAGAAGGGATTTGGGTGGCGGAGTAACAGGAACTGGGGGCAGGGGGTGACGCACGGCCGGCAACACGTGCCGGTTTGCCTTCTCCCGCAAGGGGAGAAGGCACTCGCTGCGCTGTCGGTGGATCACGCCACCTCAGGCAGTTTCGTATCCGTCTGCCGATAGCGGAACACGCAGACCGGCAGGCCGGCGGCTTCGGCGAGGTCGGCGATGATCAGCTGGGTGGGCAGTGCTGCGAGGATGGCGGTGGCGAGGCCGTTGCTGGTCGCGGGGATGCGGATCACCACCAGGTTGTCGCGTTCGGCGACGTCGTTGCTGGTGATCAGCACCGTGGCGATGCCGAAGCCGGCGAGATCGGCCGCCAGCTGCACTTCCCGGCCATCGCCATAGACGATGACACCGGTGCCGGGATCGTTAGGCTCCATCGGGCCGTGGAGGAAGTTGAGGGTGTCCCAGTTCTGCGCGGGGACGCGTACCGCTTCGCGCAGCAACAGCGCGGCGTAACCCGCCGTCCCGTAGGCGACATTGGCGCCGACGCAATCGAGCGCCCGCTTGCCGGCGAGGAGCTTCCCGGCCCGCGCTACCGCTGTGGTGGTGGAAGCCCGTGTTGCTTCCAGCAGATCGCCGATCGTCGTCCAGTCAAAGCCCGAGGGGGTGCCGACGCGTTCGGCGATCAGCGCCAGCGCCAGGAGCGAACCCATATAGCTGGTGGTGTTGGGGCCGCTGTCGATGCCGCTGCCGGTGCCGATCATCTGGCCGACCGAGTCCTGCATCGGGGTATCGGCCGCCTGGGCGATGCCGAAGGTCACGGCCCTGGGGCGGAGCGCGGTGGCCCTCGCCGGCTCGACGCTGCGGCCGGAGGCGGAGACGGCGATATAGGCATCGGCCGCGTCGACGGCGGCATCATAGAGCTCGCCACCGGCGAGCGCGATGGCGCGGCGGCCCTGGGCGCGCAGCTGCGCGGCGCCGGCAATGCCGGCATAGAGGCTGGCGCCGATGCCGATCAGCCCGATGGTGCCGGTTCCGAGCGCCGTCAGATCGGCCGCGTCGAGCGCCTTGCCGGTGGTGCCGAGGGCATTGCGCAACGCTTGCGGTTCCAGGTCGATTGCGTCGCGGAAGGGCACGCGTGCCGGCATCGTCGTCTCCATGAATGGGCTTGGCAGAGGGCGCCCCATAGCTCGGGGATCGCGCCAGATGGGGCTGCATTAGTATATCAGCCTTACTTTCTGGCAAGCGCAAATTTAGGAAGGATCGCGCGTCGATGGGGTTGATCGATCCGTTTTATTAGTTAACCTTCCTAACCGCCAACTCTGGAGGGGCGCGAGGCGCCGCAGGGTCACGGCACAGGAGGTATCATGAAGACGACCAAAGCTTTTCGGGCTGCCCTGACGGCAGCGAGCGCCTTGATCGCCGTCGGGTTCGCCGGCGCGGCGATGGCCGAGGATGTGACGCTGGAATACTGGGTGTATTCCGACTTCGCCCAGGGCGACGCGCTCGCCATGCAGCAGGAGTTCATCAAGGAATTCACCGACGCGCACCCGGGCGTGAAGATCAATATCAGCGGCAAGGGCGATGACGACCTGACGGCCGGGCAGGTGGCGGGCGCCGCCAGCGGCACGGTTCCCGATGTCTACATGAACGCCCAGTCGGTCGGCGCGCAGCTGGTCGATGTCGGCGCCATGGCCAATATCTACACTCAGTTCATGGCGCTGCCCGAAGAACAGCGCGCCCAGTTCGACGCGGATGCGCTGGCAAGCTGCATGCCCAAGCCCGACGAGCTGTATTGCCTGCCCTATACTGGGTTCGGCTCGCTCCTGTTCCGCAATCTCACCGTGCTCGAGAAGGCCGGCATCGACCCAGCGACGCCGCCGGCCACCTGGGCGGAATGGTTCGAGCAGATGCAGAAGGTCAAGGCCGCCGGCATGTATGCCATCCCGGACGAGACGCTGGTGTTCAACTCGATCGCCGAGATCTACGCCACCACCGGCGGCACCGACAGCTGGGGCTTCGACTGGGCCAACCGCAAGACGCGGATCGATGAAGCCACCATGACCACGGTGCTGCAGAAATTCGTCGACATGGTGCCGCTCAATACCGGCACCAGCCGCAACGACCAGGCCACCAAGGACCTGTTCATCTCCAACCAGCTGGCCTTTCACACCATCGGCCCGTGGGTGAACCCCACCTATGACGAAGCGGCCAAGGCCAGCGGGCTGAAATATGATTTCGTGCTGATTCCGGGCGACACGGCCGGCAAGACCGGCGGCATCCGCAGCTACGAGATCGTCGCCGTGGCGCCGGGCAAGAACCAGGAAGTCGCCTTCCAGTTCGCCGCCTTCATCACCGAGAAGGCGCAGATGGCGCGCTGGGCCAAGCTGCTCGCCCGCTACAATGCCAATGCCGCGGCGATGGCCGACCCCGATGTCTCGGCCCTGCCGCTGATCAAGGTGTCGGTGGATGCCGCGCATGGCGCGATGGAAGTGGCGGCGCCGTACTTCGTCGGTTCGATCCCCAGCTGCTACAACTCGACGGTGATCGATTTCGCCTCGGCCACCGCGGATGGCGAGTATACGCCGGCCGAAGGCGCCAAGGAGATGATCGCCGCCCTCAACGAGTGCATGGCGCAATAAGCCACACGTGATGCTTCGCGCCGCGGCTGGCCCAGGTCAGCCGCGGCCCATCGGGGGCCGTCCATGCCGTTTCGCCGCTACCTGCCGCACTACCTGATGATCGCGCCGTTCATGGTGCTGTTCGCGGTGTTCTTTCTCTATCCGATCCTCAGCGGCCTCTATTACAGCTTCCACGATTGGAACGGCGTGCGGGTGCCCGAGTTCGTCGGCACCGACAATTATTCGAAGATCCTCGCCTCGCGCGATTTCTCCCGCGCCATGGGAAACCTCTTCGCCTACATCGCCATCACCGTGCCGCTCGGCATCCTCGTGGCGCTTGGCCTGGCGCTCCTGGTCGACAGCTTTACCGGCCGCTGGTCGAATTTCTTCCGCAACGCCTATTTCATGCCGGTGGTGCTGCCGGCCTTCCTCGCCGCCACCATCTGGCGCTGGATCTACGCCCCGAACTTCGGGCTGCTGAACATCGTGCTCGGCTGGTTCGGCATCCCGTCGGTCAACTTCCTCAACGATACCGGCACCATGCTCTACGCGCTGATCGCGGTGGATATCTGGGTGTCGGCCGGCTTCAACATGGTCATCGTCCTGGCGGGCCTCAAAAACATTCCCACCGAACTCTACGAGGCGGCGCGGCTCGATGGCGCGAGCAAGCGCCAGCAATTGTTCCACATCACCATCCCGATGCTGTGGCCGGTGCTGTTCTTCGTGCTCACCTACGGGCTGATCTCGGCCATGCAGGTGTTCGACAAGCCGTGGCTCCTGACCGGCTCGTCCTTCACGTCCTACGGCGGGCGGCGCAACGCGCTGCTGTTCCCGGTCATGGACATGATGGGGCGGGCCTTTGGCGGGGTGAAGTTCGGCGAAGCCGCCGCCTATGGGTTCCTGCTCACCATCGCCATCATTGTCGTCACCGGCGTGATGTTTGGCCTGCGCGCCTGGAGTGAACGCCGATGAGCACGATGCGCAAGCTGCGCCGCTTCACCGTGTGGACGGCGCTCAAATGGGTCTTCGCGATCGCCATCGCACTGGTCGCGGTGTTTCCGATCTGGTGGATGCTGAACGTGGTGTTCGCCCAGGCGGGCGAGCCGGTGTCGCTCAACCCGCGGCTGTGGCCGACCTCGTTCAGCGCCGGCATCGACAAGATCAGCACGATCTTTGCCCAGACCGGGTATCTGAGGGCCTACGGCGTCTCGATCCTCTACGCGCTGCTCACCATTGCCGGCGTGCTGCTGGTCGGCTCGCTCGCGGCGTTCGAGTTCTCGCTGTTCGAGTTTCCCGGCCGCAAGATCCTGTTCGGCGTGGTGCTGCTGGCGCTGATGGTGCCGACCGCGGTCACCATCATCCCGACCTATGTGCTGGTGTCGCGGCTCGGCTGGCTCAACACCATGGAAGGGCTGGTGGTGCCGGGGCTCGCCTCCGCGTTCGGCCTGTTCATGCTGGTGCAGTTCATGCGCGCCATCCCCAAGGACATGATCGAGGCGGCGCGGCTCGATGGGGCAGGGCACTTCCAGATCTACTGGCACGTGGTGCTGCCGCTCTGTCGCAACGCCCTGGTGACGCTTGCCATCCTCACCTTCATCCAGACCTGGGGCAATTACATGTGGCCGCTGATCGTGGGCACCAAGGAAGAGCTCTACACCGTGGGGCAGGTGGTGGGCTTGTTCAACTCGCCGCTGTCGCACCACACGGTCGATACGGTGATGACGGCGAACCTCCTCGCGGCCGTGCCGCCGCTGATCTTCTTCCTCATTTTCCAGCGCCAGATCGTCCAGGGCATCGCCATGTCGGGCAGCAAGGGCTGAAGGAGCAATTATGGCCTTCCTCGATATTTCCGCGGTCTCGAAATCCTTCGGCTCGGTCAGCATCCTCCGGGACGTCGACCTCTCGATCGAACAGGGCGAGTTCGTGGTGTTCGTCGGCCCCTCGGGTTGCGGCAAATCCACCCTGCTGCGCATGATCTCCGGCCTCGAGGAGATCAGCGCCGGCACCATCTCGATCGAAGGCGAGGTGATGAACGAGGTCGAGCCGGCCGATCGCGGCGCGGCGATGGTGTTCCAGTCCTATGCGCTCTACCCGCATATGACGACGTTCCAGAACGTCTCGTTCGGCCTCAGGATGGCGCACAAGGCGCGCGATTTCATCGCCGCCCGGGTCAATGAAGCGGCAACCATCCTGCAGCTCGAAAAGCTGCTGGAGCGGAAACCCGGGCAGCTCTCGGGCGGACAGAAGCAGCGCGTCGCCATCGGCCGGGCGATCGTGCGCGAGCCCCGGGTGTTCCTGTTCGATGAGCCGCTGTCGAACCTCGATGCGGAATTGCGCGTGCAGATGCGGGCCGAGCTGACCGAACTCCACAAGCGGCTCGGCACCACGATGATCTACGTGACGCATGACCAGATCGAGGCGATGACGCTGGCCGACAAGATGGTGGTGATGGCCGGCGGCCTGATCCAGCAGGCCGGGCCGCCCCTGACCCTTTACGACGACCCCGACAACCAGTTCGTCGCCGGGTTCGTGGGTTCGCCCAAGATGAACTTTCTGCCGGCGCAACTGGCCTCGGCCGACGCCGGCTCGGTCAGGCTGACGAGCCTCGGCCAGTCGGCAGAGATCAGTCTGCCGATCGGCGGTGTCGGCGGCGGCGCCCGCGCGGTGACGCTGGGGGTTCGCCCCGAGCATCTGACGATCGGCGCCGACGGCGAGCTCGATGGCCGGGTCACCCTGGTCGAAGAACTGGGGGCCGAAAGTTTCGTCCACCTGACGGTGAGCGATGGAACGGCCGTCATCGTCCGGGCGCGACGCGATGCGGCGCGGACCGGCAGCACGGTACGCCTCAGGATCGACCCGAGCCGGGCCCTGCTGTTCGAACGCGATGGGTTGCGGGTCCGCGGGAGCGCCGGCCGGCAATGAGTTCTCTCGGTTCTGCACCGGCTGCGCTGTCGATCGGCATCGATATCGGCGGCACCAAGACGCACCTGCGGGCGCTGCCCGATGGTGGTGGCGAGGGGCGCGACCTGATCGTGACGAGCGCCAGCTGGCGCCAGCGCGACTGGGACGAAGATGCCGAGGGTCTGCTGGCGCTGGTCGGCCGGTTGACCGGGGGAGCGCCGGTCGGCGCCATCGGCATCGGGGCGCATGGCTGTGACGACGCCGAGGAGTGCAAGGCGCTCGAAACCGCCGTCGCGGCGCGCACCAGCGCCAGGGTGGCGGTGGTCAACGATGCCGAACTGATGCCGCTGGCGCTGGGTTTTCCGGGGCAGATCGGCGTCGTCGCCGGCACCGGCTCGATCGCGGTGTGCCGCCCCGCGCCCGACCGCATGCTGCTGGCCGGCGGCTGGGGCTGGATCGTCGGCGACGAGGGCAGCGCCGCGGCGCTGGTGCGCCAGGCGGTACGGGCGGTGGCGCTGCATTTCGACCGCGGCGGCGATGCCACGGAGCCGCTCGCTGCGGCCATCCTCGCCTCGCTCGAGGTCAAAGCCATTCCGCGGCTCGGCAGCACGCTGGGGCAGCTGCGGTCGGCGGCCGAGGTTGGCGTTCACGCTGTGGCGGTGTTCGCCGCCGCCGAGCGCGGCTCGCTGCTCGCCAACCAGGTGATCCGCGAAGGCGGCCGCATGCTGGCCGAACTGGCGGCTTTGCTCGACGCGCGCGGCGCCGGGGCCAGCCATGTGGTGGCCGGCGGCAGCGTGATCGTCGAGCAGCCGAGTTTGTGGGCGGCGTTCGTCGCCGGCCTTGGCGAGACTGCCGGGCACCTGACGCCGCATTTGTTCACCGGCAAGCCGGTGGAAGGGGCTTGTGCGCTGGCGCGGTTGCAGCGGTAGTTGCCTTCTCCCCTTGCGGGAGAAGGTGCCCGAAGGGCGGATGAGGGGTATCTCTCCGCGCACTCCTGTCGTTCCTCGCTTCGCTCGGACCGCGCTACACTTTGTTTCGCGATACCCCTCATCCGGCGCTGCGCGCCACCTTCTCCCGCAAGGGGAGAAGGCAAGGGGTGCGTATCGCCGCGTAAGCTGCAGTCCTCACCAGTTGGCAATCCGCCCATCTGCCAGCACCGACTCCGTCGCCGGGATCACTTCCTGCTTGAACGGGTAGCGGGCGGCGGCCTGCTCGTCGATTTCGATGCCGAGGCCGGGTGCGTCGGGGATCGGCCAGGCGCCGTTGACGAGATTCAGCGGGTAGGTGGCACAGATTTCCTCGAACCAGGGGACGATGCCGACGGCTTCTTCCTGGATGACGAAATTGGTGGTGGCGGCGTCGAATTGCAGCGCCACGGCGCCGGCCACCGGGCCCATCGGGTTGTGCGGGCACACCCCCATATGCGCCGCCTCGGCAATCGCCGCGATCTTGCGGCCGCCGGTAAAGCCCATGCAATGGGCGAGGTCGGGCTGGATATAGGCGACGGCGCGGGTCTGGGCCACTTCGAGGAATTCGCGCGGGGTGAACAGCCGCTCGCCGGTGGCGAGCGGGCAATCGACCCGTCGGGCGATATCGGCCATCGCCGCGGTATCGCCGGGCTGGATCACTTCCTCGCAGAACAGCGGTTTGATCGGCTCGATCGCCTTGATGTAGGCGATGGCGGCATCGAGCGAATCCGGGCGGCCGTGGAAATCGGTCATGATCTCGACGCCGTCGCCGACCCGCTCGCGCACCGCGGCGGCGAGCTTCTCGACATGGCGGACGGCGGGCAGGGGCGCGTCGTACCCGGTATAGGGGACGAAGCCGAGCTTGATGGCGTCGTAGCCCATCTCGACGGTTTCCTGCACCGCATCGCAGAAGCGAGAGATATCGGTGTTGGGGACGCGGGCCGAGGCATCGCCGCGCTTCAGATGGGTATAAACCCGCACGTGATCGCGCACCCGGCCACCCAGCAGCTGCCACACCGGCACGCCGAGCGCCTTGCCCTTGATGTCCCACAGCGCCTGCTCGATGCCCGAAACGGCGGTGAGGCCGATCGAGCCGAGCGGCCAGAAGCTGAAGCGGGTCATGGTGTTGACCACGTGCTCGATGCGCAGCGGATCCTCGCCGATGAGGAAGGGCGCGAGATCGTCGATGGTGCCTTTCACCGCCCGGGTCTTCCACTCGAGCGTCGCCTCGCCCCAGCCCCAGAGGCCTGGCTGATCGGTCAGCACCTTCACGAAGATCCAGTTGCGGTGGATGGCGTTGACGACGACGGTTTCGATGCCGGTGATTTTCATTGGTTTCTCCCATGGGGGCGCACTGGCCTCTCCTTGATCCTCCCCCGCCACGCGGGGGAGGATCAAGGAGAGGCCGGCGTTTCCGGCTAAGCCGTCCTGATTTCGTTCGCTTCGAGATAGTCTCGGTTCATCTCGATGCCGAGACCTGGCACGCGGGGCAGCTTCAGCGTGCCGTTGGAGTTGTCGAGCCGGGTGTGCATCAGTTCGTTGTAGCCAGAGAGGTCCCAGCGCGAGGTCTCGAGCCGGTAGAAATTGGGCACCGTCATCATCACATGGGCGCCGGCCAGCACGTTGATCGGCCCGCCCGCATCGTGCGGCGAGATCGGCACGTAATAGCCTTCGGCGAGGATGGCGATCTTCTTCATTTCGGTGATGCCGCCGGTCCAGGTGACATCGGGCATGATGTAGTCGGCGAGCTTCTGCTCGAGGATGGGCACGAAATCCCATTTGGTGTGGGCGCGCTCACCGACCGAAATGGCGGCGTTCACCTTCTCGCGCACCTGCTGCAGGGCGCCATAGCTCTCGGGCGGCACCGGCTCCTCGAACCAGTCGATCTGGCCGGCTTCCTCGAGCGAACGACAGAGCCGGATGGCGGTGGGCACGTCGAAGCGGCCATGCGCGTCGATCAGGATTTCGACCCCGGGGCCGGCGGTCCGGCGGATCAGGGCGGTCAGATCGGCGGCCTTTTTTTCGTCGGCGCGCGACAGCATGCCGTCGAGATAGCCATCGCGGCGCTCGCGGTCGCCCTGGTAGGGGAAGGGGTCGAATTTCAGCGCGGTGTGGCCGGAATTGACGATGTCGGTGATCTCGGCGACCACGGCGGCATCGGAGGTGAACTTCGACTGGTCGGGGTGGGTGTAGAGCGAGATCTCGTCGCGCACCGCGCCGCCGAGCAGCTCATAGACCGGCAGCCCCAGCACTTTGCCGCGGATATCCCACAAGGCGATGTCGATGGCGCTGACGCATTCGCAGGCGGCGCCGCGGCTGCCCATATAGGTGAAGCTGCGGAACAGCTTGTGCCACAGCCGCTCGATGCGGCTGGGGTCCTCGCCCTCGATCTGGCCGCTCACCTGCTTGAGGATGGCGGCAAGCGCCCGGTTGGCGATCTTGGTGGTCGAGGTGATCTCGCCCCAGCCCGAAATGCCTTCGTCGGTGGTCACTTCGACAAACAGGTATTCGCCCCAATAGGAGCTGCTGGCCTTGACCAGCCAGGGCCGCACTCCGGTGATCTTCATGTGATGGCTCCCTCAAACCATGGCGCGGATGCCGCGCAACAACTGCCTCAGCCGGCGCGCGCCGCCCGTGAAGCACGCATCTGTTCGAGCACGTGCCGGCCGGCGCCATCGACATGCGCGGCAATCAGGCTGGCGGCCTTGTCGGCATCGCCGATCCTGACCAGCCGGATCAGTTCGCGATGTTCGCGCATCACCTGCGCCTGGCGCACCAGGGTGTACTGGTAGCGCCGGGCCACCGCGCGCAGCACCTCGCGATGCTTCCACCAGAGCTCGGCGGCGAGGTGGTTGTAGTGGCGCTCGTACATGACGTTGTGGAACTGGGTGTCGAGTTCGCCGTGCAGCACCTGGTCGCTGAAGTTGTTGGCCTCGATCTGATCCTGGATCCGCTCGAGCGCGGCGATGTCGACCGATGTCGCCATGCCGACGAACCAGCGCACCATCGACGGTTCGATCAGCACGCCGATCTCGTAGGTGTCGCGGACGAAATCCTGGTCGATCGGGCGGACCCGGGCACTCTTGTTGTGGACGATCAGCACGAAGCCCTGCGAGCGCAGCAACTGCAGCGCTTCGCGCACGGCATTGGCGGGGGCCCGGTGCCGCTCCGACAGCTCGGCGACCACGAGGCGCGAATTGGCCTCGAGGCGGCCCGAGATGATGTCGTCGCGGATCAGCTCGTAGACGGCGGCGCCTTCCTCGGACACGCCGGTCGGATCGATGCCCACAGGCGGCCGGGCCTTGAACGCACTCATCTCTGCCGATCCCCCAGACGCTGCCGACATCAGTAGTTTTGCCGGTTTCGCGCCGGATTTCCAGAGAGCTGACTCAGATTTTGCAAAATTCTGGTTGTCTGTGCCGAAATCCTGGCGCTACTCTACGCAACCGGCCCGTTGCCGGACAGGCATTCTCGACTGGCGCGAGGGGCGCCCGTCGCGGATGGAGGGAGGAAATCAATGTCAGAACACGGACTTGGCAGTGCGCTTGTGCGCGGCACGCTGTCGGCTGCGCTGGTCACGGGCCTCACGGCCTCGACGGCGCTCGGCGCCGGCATCGACATCAGCAAGTGGTCGCCCGACTATGTGCGCTCGATCGCCGGTACCGAGACCTTCGATACGGTCGGTCACTGCAACTCGGTGACGCCGACCGACTACAAGGGCAAGCTGACCTTCTGGTACCAGGGGATCTTCGAAGCCGATCCGCAGATCATGCGCGACAATTACCGCGATTTCTTCGCGGCGTTCCGCGCCACCTATCCGGGGATCGAGCTCGTCGAGCAGGGCATCACCTATAACGAGCTGCTCGACAAGTTCCGCACCGCGCTGCTCGGCAATTCGGCGCCGATGACCATCCGCCTGCAGATCCTTGGCGGCACCGAGTTCGCCGCCAAGGGCTATCTCGAGGAGCTGAAGCCCGAGGATGTCGGCTACCAGCCCGACGATTTCTGGCCCGGCGCGATGAAGGCGGTGACCTGGGACGGCAAGGTCTACGGCATTCCCACCAATAACGAGACCATGGCGTTCATCTGGAATGCCGACATCTTCAAGCGGGCCGGGCTCGACCCGGACAATCCGCCCGCCACCTGGGACGACGTGGTCAGCTATTCCAAGCAGATCCACGACAAGCTGGGGATCGCCGGCTATGGGCTGGTCGCCAAGCAGAATGCCGGCAACACGCCCTACCGCTACATGCCGCAGCTCTGGGGCTATGGCGGCGGGGTGTTCGACGAGGCCGACCCGAACCCGACCTATGGCGAGGTGCGGCTCGACAGCCCCGAGAGCATCCGCTCGCTGCAGGCCTCATACGACATGTATGTGCGCGACAAATCGGTGCCGGTCTCGGCGCTCACCAACACGCAGGGCGAAAATCAGGCGCCGTTCATTTCGGGCCAGCTGGGGATGATGATCTCGCACCCCTCCGAATATGCGCGGATGGTCGAACTCGCCGGCGCCGCCACCGGTTCGGACAAGGCGGTGGCCGATACCGTACTCGAGAACATGCGCTACGGGCTGATCCCCACCGGGCCGGACGGCAAGCGCGCCGTGGTGTTCGGCGGCTCCAACATCCACATCGTCAAGTCGGAATATGTGGAGGGCGGCAAGGTCGACGAGCCGGCAGCCAAGGCGCTGATCTGCATGTGGACCAGCCCGGAATGGTCGCTGAAGCTGGCCTGGGCCGGCTCCAACCCGGGCAATGTCAACGGTTTCAAGACCGAGTGGATGAAAGAGCGGCTCGATACCATCAAGTTCCTCGACGTCACCACTTCGATGCTGCCCAACGGCATCCCGTTCCCGGCGCTGCCGGAAGCGCCCGAGATCATGAACATCATCGTCCCCGACATGATGCAGAACGCGCTCACCGGCTCGATGACGGTGGAACAGGCCGCCAAGGACGCAGCCGAAAAGGTGCGGAAGATCCACGGCGGCGGCGGGCTCTAGCACAAGGTGGGGCCGGGCGTCGCAGCCCGGCCCCAACCACAACCCCGCAATGCGGGCCCGGGCGCAGAGGCTCGGGGCCGCGGCGCTAGCGGCCGACCAGCGCCAGGTTGATCTGTTCGGCCAGCTGGTGCTGCTCATAGGGCTTGCCCAGCCGCGCCACGTCGAGCTTCACGTCTCCCGGGAGCTCGGCGTAGCCGCTGGCCAGGATGACCGGCAGGTCGGGCCGCAGCGAGCGGGCGGCGAGGATGAGCTCGGCGCCGGACATTTTCGGCATCGAGAAGTCGGTGATCATCAGGTCGATGGTGGCGCCGCCGCGAATGATTTCCAGCGCGTCGGGCCCCGAGTTCGCCTCGATGACCGAGTGGCCCAGGTCTTCCACCATGGCGACGGTGCTCATGGCGATAAGAACGTCGTCATCGACGACGAGGATTGACGAGCGTCCGGCCGGCGCGGCCCCGCTGGCCGTGCTCTGCTCGATTTCCACGGGTTCGACTCCATCGGTTTGGGCGGCGGGAAGCAGCATGGTTGCGGTGGTGCCTCTGTCGGGGGCGCTCACCAGCCGGAATGCTCCGCCCAGCTGCAGGGCAAGGCCGTGGATCATCGACAGGCCGAGCCCGGTTCCCTTGCCCACTCCCTTGGTCGAGAAGAACGGCTCGACGGCGCGCCGCAGCGTTTCGGCGTCCATGCCCTTGCCGGTGTCGGTCACCGCGAGGCCGAGATAGCGGCCGGGCGCCAGGTCGGGGTCGCTGCCATCGATGGTCACGTCGCTCACATCGATGCTGATGGTGCCGCCATCGGGCATCGCGTCGCGCGCATTCACCACCAGGTTCAGCAAAGCCAGCTCGATCTGGTTGGCGTCGACAATGGCCACGGCCGACCCGGCGGTGGAGCCGATGACGATATCGACGCCGGCTCCCGCCGATTGCCGCATCAATGGGCTCAGGCCCTCGGCCAGCTCGCGCAGGTCCACTTTCTTGACTTCGAGTTCCTGGCGGCGGGCGAAGGCCAGCAGGCGCTGGGTGAGGGAGGCGCCGCGCCGTGCCCCCTCGAGCGCCCCTTCGATCAGCCGCACCGCCCGCTCATCATTGGCGACATGCCGGCGCAGCACTTCGAGATTGCCCAGCACGGCCATCAGCAGGTTGTTGAAGTCGTGCGCCACGCCGCCGGTGAGCTGACCGATGGCTTCCACCTTCTGTGCCTGGATCAGCAGCTCTTCGGCCTTCTCGCGCTGCTGCATGGCGAGGATGGCGCGCTCATGCGCGTCCTCGAGCGCGGCGGTGCGTTCGACGACACGTTGCTCGAGGCTTTCATTGACCGACACGAGCTGCTGCTCGAAAGTCTTGCGCGCGGTAATGTCGGAGGAGACGCCGACCATTTTCGAGGGTTTGCCGGCAGCATCGACAATCAGGCGCCCGTGGATCTCCGCCCAATGGGCGGTGCCGTCGGGCCACAGGGTGCGATACTCGATCTCGTAGTCGTCGCCCGATTGGATGGTGTGGTTGACCGCCGCCTGCATGCGGTCGCGATCCCGCGGATCAATGGTGGCAAGCAGCTGGGGATAGCCGAACAGGTCGCCGGGGGCTCGGCCGAATCCTGCCTTGCAGGTCGCCGACGCATCGAGCGCCATGGTCGCGAGGTCGAGTTCCCAGGTGCCGAGATTGCCGGCCAGCAGGGCGGTTCTGAGCCGTTCCTGGCTTTCGGCCAGTTCCAGCATACGGCTGCGGGCATCATATTGGCGCTGCCGCGCGCCGATGGCGGCCTTGACGATGCTGGTGAAGGTGGTGGGATGAAACGGGCGCTCGAGAAAGGTGACGTTGCCCAGCAGTTCCAGCAGGCGCGCGGCCTGGGGGTTGCGTTCGGGGCCGCCCCCGGCATGTGACAGCACCACGATGGGCAGGTCGGACCATGCCGGCTGGCGCTTCAGCCACTGGTCGAACCCCCTGAGGTCGGTGGTCGCCAGCTCTTCCTGGGTGATGAGCACCATGCTCACGTCATCGCCGAGCGCCGCGACGAGGGCGTCGACGCCCGACACCGCCCGGGCGCCGAACCCGGCGCTTTCGAGCATGGAGGTGGCGACGGCGGCATCCCGGCCACGCGGCGTCAGGACAAGCGCAAAGCTGGCTTGGGTCACGGCGTTGCAGAACCGATCTTGGCTGAGTTGCCGACAAAAGTGGGGATCCCGCGCAGCACGCCCTGGAACTCATCGAGCGGCTTGCCGACGACGAGGCCACCGGTACCCATCCAGAACTCGCGGATGGTGTCTTCGTGGCCGCTAGTGCGCTTCTTGATGATCGAGATGGCGCGCCGCACCTTGCCCACCGCCTCGAAGTAGCGGAGCAGGATGACGGTGTCGGCGAGGTAGGTTACGTCCACTGGAGATTTCATGTCACCGACCAATCCATGCTGCGCGATGGTCAGGAACGTCGATGCCCCCTGTCGGTTCAGATATTGCAGCAATTCGTGAATGTGCAGGACGAGCGCATTCTCCTCCGGCATCGCCGCCTGGTAGCCGTTGAGGCTGTCGATCAGCACGGTCTTGGCGCCCAGCGTATCCACCGCCCGGCGGACACGATGCGCGAACTCACCCGGTGACAGCTCGGCCGCGTCGACCTGTTCGAGGTGCAGCGATCCGCTGTCGATCATCGCCTGCAGGTCGAAGCCGAGGACCTTCATGCGATCGAAAAGCAGGCCGAGTTCCTCATCGAAGATGAAGGCCACGGCCTTGTCGCCGCGCGCAATCGCGGCCGCCACGAACTGGAATGCCACCGTGCTCTTGCCGGTGCCGGCCGGCCCGATGATCAGGGAGCTCGAACCGGCCTCGATGCCGCCGCCGAGCAGCGCATCGAGTTCGGTCGAGCCGCTGGTCAGCCGCCGGCGCTCGAAGCCGGTCTTGTGTTCGGCCGAAACGAGCCGCGGGAACACCTGCAGTCCGCCGGTCTGGATGGTGAAATCGTGGAAGCCGCCGCGAAAGCGCTGGGCGCGATACTTGACCACTTTCAGCCGGCGACGGTCGGCGCCGTAATCGGGGGTGTTCTCCTCGAGCCGGATCACCCCGTGGGCGACGCTGTGAACCGTCTTGTCGGTCGCGTCCGAGGTCAGGTCGTCGAGCAGCAGCACGGTTGCGCCGTTGCGGGCGAAGTAATGCTTCAACGCCAGGATCTGGCGACGATAGCGCAGCGAGCTTTGCGCGAGGAGGCGGATCTCGGAGAGGCTGTCCAGCACCACGCGCTGCGGCTTGACGCTCTCGACCTGCTCGAAAATGGCTTTGGTGGCTTCGCCCAGTTCGAGATCGGACGAATAGAGCAGCGTCTGGGTCTGGTCGGTGCTCAGCAGGGTTTCGGGAGGCACCAGCTCGAACACCTTGATCAGCGGGCCCATGCTCCAGCCATGCGAGGCGGCGCCCATGCGCAGCTCACTTTCGGTCTCGGACAGCGTTATGTAGAGGCCGGTCTCGCCGGCCCGCTCGCCCTCGAGCAGGAATTGCAGGGCGACCGTGGTCTTGCCGGTGCCGGGGGTCCCTTCGAGCAGGAACAGGTGGCCCACCGTGAGGCCGCCCGCGGTGATGTCATCCAGTCCGGGAATGCCAAGCCTGGCTTTTTGAACGGCTTTCGCGCCATCATTCATTATCGTTGCTCGGGTTGTGAGTGAGGAGGCTGGTGTGTCTGGGGATCGCCAGCTGCATGCAATGACGCCGATCCTGCGGCGGGAGGGAAAGTCGCAAGCGACTTGATCAGGTTGGGCGCAGGACGCAACTCACAATGACACTCGCTGTGCAACTGGGGCCGGGCGCCGCCTGCCGATAAACGAGGCAAACCGCTGTTGAGTTTCCTCGAGGCCCGAACGAGGGGCTCAGGCCGGCTGCGCCGGGTGGCGCCGCCTGATCAGAATGCATCATGACGCCTGCCGAAACTTTGCCCTGCAATCGGGCCGAAGCTTCGGAGGGGACATGTCGATGACGATGGCAGGCAGGTTGGGTGTGCGGCTCTTGCTGTGGGGGGTGCTGCTGGGCGCCGGCGCCGGCATGGCGCAGGAGCTGACAGTCGACAGCGCTGCGCTCGGCGACAAGCAGCAGGCCCGGCAGCTGCAGCAGCAACTGATCGATCTCAGCTTTCTCTCCGGCAAGGCCGATGGCGCCTTCGGCAAAGCCAGCCGCGCCGCGTTCGGCAAGTTCCTCGCGCATTACGGGCCGGAGCGGCCCTTCGCGCTCGATGCCGAGAGCGTGGCGCTGCTCGGCAGCACCCATGCGGCGCTCACCACGCCGCCCTGGCAGACCCCATCGGCCGATTTCGGCATGCTGGAGCGGGGCCAGGAATTCACCTGGGATGGGCGGACGCTCGATCCGCGCTGCGCCAACCCGAAATGCTCGGTCGCAACGTTCCTCCTCACCACCGGCGATCTCAACGGCGATGGCCGCCCCGAGCTGGTCTATGGCAGCTTCTACAACGACCCGTACGGCAAGCAGCTCGACCGCGAGGCGCCGCTGATCATCTACTCGCCCGATGCCGAGGGGAAGTTCACGCCGCTGGCGGTTACCACCGACCAGCCGGACGGGGTGCGGCGCAAGCATATGCGGCTCGCCGAGATCGCCGATTTCAACGGCGATGGGGTGAACGACTTGTTCGTGGCGGCGCACGGCTACGATTATCCGCCGTTCAAGGGCGAGCAGAACATCCTGCTGCTGTCGTCTCCCGGCGGTCTCGTCGATGTGTCGCGAAGCAATATTCCGCTGCAATCGGACTTTGCCCACGGCGTCGATTCCGCCGATCTCGACGGCGATGGCGATCTCGACATGATCGTGATCACCAATAACGGCGCCGCCCGGATCGAGAGCTACGTGCTGTGGAACGACGGCACGGGCAAGTTCACCGCCGCCGGGCTCGATACCATCCTCGATCGCGAGCTGGCGCTCTACATGGTGCCGGGGATCAAGTCGTGGTCGAAATATGTGGGCATCGCCATCACCGATCTCGACGATGACGGGCATCCCGACCTGGTGCTTCAGGGCAGCGGCGACGATGCCGCGCGGCGCCCGTCCTATAGCGGGATGACCCGCACCCGCGTCGCCTTCGGCGATGGCAGCGGCCGGTGGAGCATGGAGAACACGGTCGAGCTGCCGGTCGATCGCTGGGGCGACGCCACCCACACGCCTTACGCGCTGCCGCTGGATATCGATGGCGATGGCGACAAGGACCTGGTGCTCTCGGTGGCCTACAGCGCCAGCAAGACCAACTGGGCCGGCTCGTTCTACCAGGTGCTGCGCAATGACGGCGGCCGGCGGTTCACCGACACCACGGCGACGGCGCTGTTCCCGCAGGGGTTCGATCCGCTCGAGGCGTTCTGGGCGCCGAGGCTGAGCGCCGCCGACCTCAATGGCGACGGCATCGACGATATCGTCGCGACGGCCGAGGATGCCTGGCGCTTTCCGGCCTCGGAGGCCAAGCGCCGCACGGTGCGCATCATGATCGGCGACGGCAAGGGGCACTTCGCCCGGGCCAACCCGCAGCAATGGGGCGGCAAGATCTGGGAAGGCCAGGGCCTCGGCGCCGGCGACTTCGACGGCGACGGCGATATCGACATTGCCGGCATCTGGCCGACGGGCGAACCGCAGCGGGATGGCGGCTTCCTGTTCAGCGGCTTTGCGGCGACGATCTACGAGAACCAGGGCAAGCCGGTGCATCTGCCGCTCACCGCGGCTGTCGACATGCCCGCTGAAGGCGCCACCAGCACGCGGCAGCAGGCGAGCCTCTTCGATGGCGGCTCATCGGAGATCAACACGCTGTTCCGCACCGAGATCCTCTCGGGCGACAAACCCGGCGGGCTCGGGACCTTCGCCTTCAACATCGCGGGCCGCTACGCCTCCAACCGGGGGGATTTCTTCGAGCTGCGGCTGGTCATCCATACCCCTGCCATCGGCAAGCGGGACATGGCGGCGCTGTCGAAATGCCGCTCGGACGCGGTCGACACCTGGGATGACGGCACCAGCCACCTCGCCATCCATTTCGTCCGCCGCGGCACGGTGTGGGCGGCGCGCAGCGGCGACTGCATCCTCGGCGCCGCGCCGGCCGATACCGCGGCGGTGGCGCGCTATGTCATCGACAACCTCGCGGCATTGGCCTCGGACCTCGTCGCCAGCGGCGAAGTCGACCAGGTGTCGAACGACAACCTGAAGGCGTGGATCGGCGTCGTCGCCGCAGGGGAGGTGTCGCTCGAGGCGGCGATGTAGGGCGACCCTGCCTCGCCGGTGCCGCACGGCGCGGCGCGTCCTGGTGCATGAACAGCGGTTCCGACCCGCTGTAATTGCCGCCATGTCCTCGAAACGGCGAGCCTGCCGTTGCGAGATCGGTCCGCGGGGAAAGCAGATCGGCAGAGAAAACCGCCGGTCCCTCGCCATCACCTCCCGTGATGTCTCGATCAATTCTGCGATCGAGATGCCCGAAAGGGTGACAGATCGAATAAATGCATGGCAATTTGTGCGACAATTGCGGCGCGGTGGATGCGTTACAGCAAAGGCGCTCGGGTTGGGGACGGCAGTGCAGGCAAACTGGTCGGACGACGAGTATATCGGATACGAGCACCGGATCTATGAAGCGGCCGTGGTGCCGGAACTGTGGCCGGAGGTGCTGGCGACGCTGGGTACGGTGAGCAACAGCGCCGGGGGCGTGCTGCTCTGCTTCAACGAGCGCGGCACCCACACCACGCAGGCGCCGGCGCTCGATCGGGTGACGCGCCGCTTCGTCGAGGAGGGCTGGGGCAAGCGCAACCCGCGGGCCGGCGGGGTGATTGCCAAGGGCCTGGTCGGGGCGCCGCGCTTCGTCACCGAGGTCGATTATTTCGACGAGGGCCAGGCCGACCGCGATCCGATGACGCGCGAGCTGTTCCGGACCGAAGGCCTGGGTTGGGCGGCGGGGTTCCTGCTGCAGCTGCCGCATGACGACCTGATCGTCATGAGCGTCGAGCAATACCAGGAGCGCGGGCCGATCCAGGGCCGCGACCTCGAGCGGCTGAACAGCCTCTACCCGCATCTGGCGCGCGGCGCCATGCTGGCCGGCCGGGCCAACCTCGAGCGGGTGCGGGTGGCGATCGACACGCTCACCGCCATCGGCATCCCTGCCGCGGCGATCAGCCCGAACCGGCGAGTGATCCTCGCCAATGCCGGCTTCGACGCCGCCACCCATGTGTGGACGACGCGGGGCGGCGACAGGCTGGGGCTGCATGATCGCACCGCGGACGGCCTGCTGACGCAAAGCCTCGAGCGGCTGAGCAGCGCCTATGGCCCCCGTTCGATCCCGATCAGGCAGGAAGTGGGCGGCGCGGTGACCGGGGTGGTGCAGATCATCCCGATCCGCCGGGCGGCTCACGATGTGTTCGGCAGTTCCGCGGCGATCGTGGTGCTCAACGAGCCCAAGCAGGCGATGGCCGACGCGACGCTGATCCACTCGCTGTTCGACCTGACGCCGGCCGAACTGGTGGTGGCGCAGGCGATCGGCTCGGGCCTGTCGGTGGCGGCGATCGCGCGGCAGAACCATCGCAGCGTGGCGACGATCCGCAACCAGCTGGCGAGCGTCATGTCGAAGACCGGCTGCACACGCCAGGCCGAACTGGCGCTGTTGATGCGCCAGTTGGCGGTATCGCCCAAGCTTTATGGCGAGCGCTAGCGCCGGCCTCGCCGGTCCGCTCAGGCACCGGGGGGCGGCGCAACGACGCTGTCCAGCTCCCAGGTGATCAGCAGTTGCCCGGGCCCGAAGATCCGGTAGGCCGCCTCGATCAGGGCGGGGCGATAGCGGTGAGCCTGCGTCTTGTCGAGCATCGAGAGGCGAAAGCGGCACCTCGCCGCTATTCCAAACTCCAGGGCGATGGCGCGCCAGTTGGCGTCGATGCGCTCGGCGCCGGTGAGATGGAGCGTATCCCAGGCCGCCTCGGGCATTTCCAGCCGAACGAGATCCAGCAATGCGTCGGTTTCGGCCTCTCCATAGCGAGAATGGCCGTAATAGCTGATCACCTGTCGCACCTCGCTGCCGGTCGCGCGATCAAGAGGTAGCGGGCGTCGTGATGTCCCGCAACCTGCCGACCCTCGTCCTCGGCCACAATGGAGCGAGGTGCGCGATCCGTGCTAAGCGCTTCGGCATCAGAGGAAACGACGATGGATGTCTTTCGACAACTGGTCGAGGCGCTGCTCGAGCAGCGCGTCAGTGCCGAAAACTTCGAAGCGGCCTACCTTCGCGCCTATAGCGAGGCCGCGGCGGCAGGCGTCAGCATTCCGTTTGCCGCGGACCGACTGTTCTATGCCGTCGACGCCTATTGCAGCGATCCCAGCTTGCGAGGCCCGCTCGATATCGATGAGGCCACGCTTCGGAGCGAAGCTCGCGAGGCCCTGGCGCGCTGGTCCCTGCCATGGCCTCCGGCTACCGCGCCCGCGGCGTAGACCGCCACAATCCCTGCCGGCCGGCGTCATCGCGCGAGCGCCCAGCGCCGGTCCACCCTGGCTAGTAAGAATGCATCATGATGGGGAGCCGCGACGCACCTAGGGTCGCGGGTGAACATCATGTGCTGTTGCGGCGCAGTCGGGGGCGAGGGCGCCAGTGGATACCATTTCTGCTCGCGTGGAAGAGCTTTCCACGCGCATTTTCATGCGTCGTGTCACCGCGGCGAGCGAACGGGAACAGGTGTTTCGGCTCCGCCACGCCTGCTACCTCGAGGAAGGCGCGATCGATCCGCTGCCGGGCGGCATGCTGTGCGATCAGTTTGACCAGGCCGGCAGTTCCGAGATCATCGGCTTGTACGAAAGCGGGGAGCTGATCGGCTCGATCCGCCTGCAGGTGCTCAGCCGCGAGCACCCGGGTTCGCCCAGCGCGCTGGCATTCCCCGAGGTGATCGCGCCGCTGCTCGCTGCCGGCAAGCGCCTGCTCGATCCGACGCGCTTCGTCATCGCCACCGAGGCGTCGCGGCGGTTTCCGGGGCTGGCCTATTTCGCGCTGCGGCTGCCGTTCATGGCGGCCGCGTATCACGGGGTCGATATCGCGCTCGCCGCGGTGCGTTCCGAGCACATGCCGTTCTACCGGCGGACGCTGCGCTACCGGCAGGTCTCTGCCCCCAGGGACTATCTGCTGCTCAACAAGCCGCTCGGCCTGATGCTGGCCGACTACCGGCAGGAACGGCAGCTGGTGCTCGACCGCTTCCCATGCTTTTTCGCCGATGCCGCCGAGGCCGAGAGCTTGTTCGGAACGGAACGGGTCGATGCCGCAGGCGCCGGCTGACGCCACGCGAGCGGCGGCGCCTGCGGATTCTTACGAAGAATTATAGTCGGGGAAAGGGTCGCGCGAAGATCGGGCCGCAATCTCGGGCCTGTCGATGCACCGCACCGACACCCGCAACAAGAGCTTTAGCATGTGCAGGTTCGCCATTGCTTGTCTGGTTGTCGCGTCGCTGCCCGGGATGCCGCCCCATGCAGCCGACCGCAAGCGCAGCGATCAAGGCGGCCTGACCAGGAAAAGCCGAAGGAGCGATCGCCACTCCTGATCGTCTCCTCTGCCCCGCGGTGCCCATCGCCCCAAGCCCTGACCCGGGCACCGCCTCCGCCGGGGGCCGTCCGCCGCAGCGTCAAGCAGCGAACGGCCCTTGCGGCAGGGGCTATAGGCGGCACGAGCCTTGCGGATTTGTATAGTTCGCGAAACACCCAGCCAAACACGGTGGTCCACAACTGGCTTGATTGCTCGAACCGGCCCGACAGGGCGGTCTGCAGATCAGGGAGTTGGCGATGCAGCGCGCGGTCTCAATGCTCGGGCTTCTGGTGCTGCTGGGAGCGGCAGCAGCAGCCTATGTGGTGTTCCAGCCGGCCAGCGCCGACAGCGCCGCGCCGGCAGCGGCGGGGCATTCCGACGCATCGGGGCAGGGCGGCGGCACGCATGCCGGAAGCGCCGGCGGTGGGCAGGCGGGCGGCGGTGGGCAGGCCGGCGCCCGGGCCGGCGGCGGCAATGGCCGGGCGGCGGCGACCGTGTCGGTGGCGGCCGCGCAGCAGCAGACCCTGCCGATCGCCGATGCGGCGGTCGGCTTCATCGCCGCTCCCAACACCGCGGTGCTCAGGGCCCGTGCCGACGGCATCGTCGTGTCGCAACTGGTGCAGGAAGGGCAGATGGTGAAGGCGGGGGATGTGCTGTTCAAGCTCGACGACACCGCCGCGCAGGCTGCCATCGCCCGCGACCAGGCGGCGATCGGCCGCGACCAGGCCGTGCTGGAATCGGGCCAGAAGGATTTGACCCGCGACCAGGCGCTGCTGCGCGATCAATCGGGCACCCAGCAGGCCGCCGACCAGCAGACGGCGACGGTCAAGGGCGCCACCGCGCAGCTGCAGATCGACCAGGCCCAGCTCAGGACCGACCAATTGACGCTGAGCTACATGAGCATCGTCGCGCCGATCGACGGACGCGTCGGGCAGATCAACACTTCGGTGGGCAATATCGTCAGGGCGGCCGATACCTCGACCGGCGGCCTGCTGACGATTACCCAGATGTCGCCGCTGCAGGTGACCTTCAGCATTCCCGAGCGCAACCTCGATGAATATCGAGCGGCGCTGGGCAAGGGCGGCAGCGTGCCGGTAGAGATCACCGCGCCCGACGACCAGGCGCCGCGCGCCACCGCGGCGCTGGCCTTCATCGATTCCAGCATCGATGCGTCCTCGGGGACGATCACCGCCAAGGCCAATGTGACGAGCGGCGAGGACAAGCTGTGGCCCGGCCAATACGTCAACGTGGTCACCCAACTGGGATCCTACGACAACGCCCTGACCGTGCCGCTGATTGCGGTTCAGCAGGATGCGACGGGCAGCTTCGTGTTCGCGGTGGATGGCAGCAACAAGGTGCGGCAGGTGCCGGTCACGGTGGCGGCCACCACCGACACCGAGGCGATCCTCGCCAAGGCGTCGCTCGCCGCCGGCGACAAGGTGGTGGTCGAGGGGCAATTGCATCTCAGCAACGGCACGCCGGTCACCCCGGTCGATGCCGACGCGCCGGCCCAGCCGTCCGCGCCCGCCCGGTCGTAGGAGGATCGGAAATGACCGCTACGCGGCCGACTCCCCGGTGCGAGAAGAGTACCCCCACCCCTGTCCCCTCCCCGCAAGGGGGAGGGAGAAGCTCTCACCAACGCCAGTGTTCTGGTCTCCTCCCCCCCGCGGCGCTACCGCGTCCGCTAGGCGGGGGAGGGACAGGGTGGGGGGTGCTCTTCCTGCGCCGGCCCAGCGGGCCGCGCCGGCCCAGCGGGCCGCGCCCGCCCGGTCGTGGGGCAGGGCTATCGCATATGGAAAACCACCGGCCGTTGTGTGAGTGCCTTCTCCCCTTGCGGGAGAAGGTGGCCGAAGGCCGGATGAGGGGTATCTCTCCGCGTACTGGATCGCTCCTCGCTTCGCTCGCAGCGCGCTACACTTCGTTGCGCGTACCCCTCATCCGGCGCTGCGCGCCACCTTCTCCCGCAAGGGGAGAAGGCAAGCCGGTGCCCATCGCCCGCATATGCGATAGCCCTGGGTCGTAGGAGGGCGCCATGAGCTTTTCGGCGTTGTTCATCCGGCGGCCCGTCGCCACCATCCTCATTGCGATCGCCATGGTGGTGGCCGGCGGCTTCGCCTATTTCCAGCTGCCGGTGGCGGCGCTGCCCAATGTCGAGTTTCCGGTGATCTCGGTATCGGCCTCGCTGCCCGGCGCGGCGCCCGACGCCATGGCGACATCGGTGGCGACGCCGCTGATCAAGCAGTTCACCCAGATCCCCGCCGTCACCTCGATCAGCGCCACCAGCACGCAGGGCTCGACCTCGATCGTCCTGCAGTTCGACCTGGCCCGCAATATCGACCAGGCCGGCGCCGACGTGCAGGCGGCGATCGACCGGACGCTGCGGCAATTGCCGGCGAACATGACCTCGCCGCCCAGCTACCGCAAGACCAACCCGGCGGATTCGCCGATCATGCTGGTGGCGCTGCAGAGCGACACCCAGAGCCTGACGCAGCTCGATTCCTATGCCGAGGACGTCATCTCGCCGGCGCTTTCCACCCTCGACGGCGTCGGGCAGGTGCAGGTGTTCGGCGCCAAGCAATATGCGGTGCGGGTCGAGGTGCAGCCGGCGGCGATGACCGCCCGCAATATCGGCATCGACCAGCTCGATGCGGCGCTGAGCAGCGCCAACTCGATCACCCCGATGGGCACCATCGCCAACGCGCAGCAGCAGATCACGCTCGAGTCGAACGCCACCCCGTCGAACGCTGCCGAGTTCCGGCAGATCATCATTGCCGATCCCGCCGGCAAGCCGGTGCGGCTGGGCGACGTCGCCAACGTGATCGACTCGGTCGCCAATACGCAGAACGCCAGCAGCTATGACGGCAAGCCGGCGATCGTCCTCTCGGTGTTCCGCCAGCCGGGCGCCAATACGGTGTCGGTGGCCGACGAAGTGCGGGCGGCGCTGCCGCGCTTCACCGCCGATCTCGGGCCATCGGCAAAGATCAGCGTGCTGAATGACCGCTCCAGCTCGGTCAAGGCCGCGGTCAACGATGTCGAGCTCACCCTGATGGTGATCATCGGCCTCGTGGTGCTGGTGATCTACGCGTTCCTCCGCCGCGTCCGCGCCACGCTGATCCCGGCGCTGGCGGTGCCGACCTCGCTGATCGTCACCTTCGGCGCGATGTACCTGCTCGGCCTGTCGATCGACAATATCTCGCTCCTCGGCCTGACGCTGGCGGTGGGCCTCGTGGTGGACGATGCCATCGTCATGCTCGAGAACATCGTGCGCCACATCGACGAGGGCATGGCGCCGATGGAGGCGGCGCTCAAGGGCAGCAGCGAGATCGGCTTCACCATCATCTCGATCACCGTGTCGCTGGTCGCCGTGTTCCTGCCGGTGCTGCTGATGGGCGGGGTGGTGGGCAAGCTGCTCAACGAGTTTGCCGTGGTGGTGTCGATCGCCATCGTCGCCTCGGCGATCATCTCGCTGACCCTCACGCCGATGCTGAGCGCCCGGCTGCCGGCGAAAACCGAGACCGGCACGCGGCGGCCGCCGCTGACCGAGCGGCTGTTCGCCGGCCTGCTCGGAGGCTATCGCACGGCGCTCGATTTCTGCCTCAGGCTGCGGCCGGCGATCCTCGTGGTGTTCCTGCTCACCATCGTCGCGACCGGCTGGCTGTTCACGACGATCAACAAGAGCTTCCTGCCGGTCGAGGATATCGGGCAGCTCAACATCAGCACGCAGGCGCGCCAGGATATTTCCTTCCCTGCCATGCAGGCGCTGCAGGATCAGGTGGTGAAGGTGGTGAGCGCCCAGCCCTTCGTCGCGCATGTGGCCTCGACGGTGGGCGGCGGCTTCGGCGCCTCGGGCTCCAACAGCGGCAGCCTCAACGTGCAACTGACGCCCAGGCGCCCCGATCTCGATACGGTGCTGGCGACGCTCAGGCGCGAGCTCGGCAAGGTGCCGGGCATTTCCAGCTTCGTCGTGCCGGTGCAGGATTTCCAGCTGGGCGGCCGCTCATCGGCCAGCCAGTACCAGTTCGTGGTCGAGGCCAACAACCCCGACGATCTCTACACCTGGGCGCAGAGGCTCACCGCGGCGATGCAGCAGGACGGGGGCCATTTCGCCGATGTCACCAACGATATCCGCAACAATGCGCTGCAGGCGCAACTGGTGGTGGACCAGCAGCGCGCCAGCCTGCTCGGCATCACCCAGCAACAGCTGCGCAGCACGCTCTACAGCGATTTCGGCACCAACCAGGCGACGACCATCTATGGCAGCAGCGACAGCTATCCGGTGATCGTCGAACTCGATCCGTCGATGAACTGGGGCACCAACGAGCTCGACCAGATCCAGATCCGCTCGACCACGACCGGCAAGCTGGTGCCGCTTTCGGCGTTCGCACGGGTCGAGCGCAAGGCGGGGACGCTGGCCGTGTCACAACAGGGGCAGCTGCCGGCGGTGACCATCTCGTTCAACCTGCCGGCAGGGGTGGCGCTCGGCACGGCGGTGAACCAGCTCGACGCGATCAAGGCCAGTGTCGGCGCGCCCACCAGCATCATCACCTCGCTGGCCGGCACCGCCCAGGTGTTCCAGCAGGCCCAGGGCAACCAGCTGCTGCTGATCGGGGCGGCGATCGTGGTGATCTATATCGTGCTGGGGATCCTCTACGAGAGCTTCATCCACCCGCTGACCATCCTGACCGGCTTGCCCTCGGCGGTCATGGGGGCGCTGCTGTCGCTGCAATTGCTGCATATCGATCTGAGCATCATCGCCATTATCGGGCTGCTGATGCTGATCGGCATCGTCAAGAAGAACGCCATCATGATGGTGGATTTCGCGCTGCAGCGACAACGGGCAGGGGCGGCGCCGTTCGATGCCATCCGCGAGGCCTGCCTGATCCGCTTCCGGCCGATCATGATGACCACGATGGCGGCGATCATGGGCACGCTGCCGATCGCGTTGGGCCTCGGCGCCAGCGCCGAACTGCGCCAGCCGCTGGGCGTGGCGGTGGTGGGCGGGCTGATCGTCTCGCAGGTGCTGACCCTGTTCGTGACGCCGGTGATCTTCCTCTACATGGAGCAGTTGCGGGGTTTCGTCGCCGGCCTGCCGGCGCGGCTGCGCCGCCATGCACCCCCGGCGAGGCCGCTGGCGCCGCGGGCATGACCATGGCGAGGCCGGGCTCCCGGACCGGCCGCGGTACGGTCCGGGAGCGCCGATCCGATCCGGGTGCCTCGTGGAACCGGACAGCAACGCTGCTAGATCGTAAGCATAGAATCGCCGAGGCGTCGCCGGTCAAGTCAGCTCTTCGCGCGCCGGCTTCGATGTTCTGTAGTCACGCCTCGGTTTCCTTCGCGGCAAAGCAATCTGGCGGCGATCTACATCGCAACTCTGTGGCGCCGGGGCATCACCGCGATTGATCCTGCTCGTTGTTCGGATCGTTTGCTTGACCGATCGCTTTGGTCGGCCATAGCGTCAACACGTATTCGTCGAGGTGCGCGACGTCTGTTGTCGTGGGCGCATGGTGGGGGCCGGCTTGATGACGCATTCTGACGACGTGCATGGCGCCAACGGCAAACGCCTGCACGCGCTGCGCCGCACGCTTCTCGTTTCCATCGCATCGCTGGCGATCCTCGCGGCCGGCCCGGTCGGTACCGCCGTCGCGGCGGGCGGCGGTGGCGCCGGCGGCGGCGGCGGCGCGGGAGGCGCAGACGCCAATACCGGCACCGGCGGCGCCGGCGGCAATGCCGGCGGCTTCCTGTCGAGCCCGGGCGGCGGCGGTGCGGGTGAAACCGGCGGCGCCGGCGGCTCGACGGTCGATGTTCTCGGCAACCCGACCGGCAATGGCGGCGCCGGCGGTGAGGCGCCGGCAGTGGGCACGTTCGTCGGTGGCGATGGCGGCAATGGCGGAGGCGGTGGCGGCGGCGCGCACGGCTATGTAGGGGCCGATTTCACCGCGCTCACCGGAGCCGCGCAAGGTGGTAACGGCGGCAATGGCGGCGGCGGCGGCGGCGGCGGCGCGGGCGCCTTTGGCGTGGTCATCACCGGCACCGGAAGCCTGGGCAATAGCGGGCAGACGGCCAGCGGCGGCGACGGCGGCGATGGCAGCGGCGGGTTTGGGGGGTCGGCGAGTGCGGGCGGCACCGGCGGCAGCGGCATGGTGTTCAGCAATGCCGCCGGCGCAACGGCGAACATCAACGCCGTCGTAAGCGGCGGAGATGGCGGCAATGGCGGAACCGCGATTATCGGGCAGGGTCCCGGCGGCGCCGGTGGCGCCGGCGTGGTGTCGCTGAATGGCGGCGATATCACCACCAGCGCGGCAGTCAGCGGCGGCAATGGCGGGGCCAGCGGCGGCGCCGGCGGCGCCGGCATCATCTTCGGCGGCAGCGGCACCCTCACCACCGGGGCAACCACCACGGGCGGCAACGGCAACGGCGCCGCCGGCGGCGCCGGCATCATCGTCACCGGGACGGCAAACCTGATCGCGGGCGGCACGGTGACCGGCGGCAACAGCGCCGTCGGCGTGTCCTTCGGCAGCACCGGCACATTCACCATCACCGGCACGGTGACGGGCGGCGCCAACGCCGCGGGCGCCAATGTCACCACCGCCACCATCACCACTGTCGAGGGCACCCTCACCGGGGGCGTGGGCAGCAATGGCGGCAACAATTTCGGCTTGGCCACCGGCGGCGCCGCCGGCGGCAGCGGGCTGGTGCTGGCTGCCGGCGGCACCGCTGATATCAATGGCGCCACCTCGGGCGGCCAGGGCGGCACGGGCGGCGGCGGGGTGAATGGCGCCGGCGGAGGGGCCGGCGGCAATGCCGTCGTGCTCAGCAATGGCGGCACCGCGAATATCGATGCTGTCGTCACCGGCGGCCAGGGCGGCGCGGGCGGCGGCGGCACCTTCAACGGCGGCGGTGGCGGCGCCGGTGGCGCCGGCATCCTGCTCAGCAATGGCGGCACGGTGAATGTCGATGCGGCCATTACCGGCGGGCAGGGCGGCGCAGGCGGTGGCGGGTTGGCCGGCAGCAGCGGCGGCGCCGGAGGCGCGGGCATCATCGCCACCAATGGCGGCACCGTGAATGTCAATGCGGCCGTCACCGGCGGGCTGGGTGGCGCGGGTGCCTCCGGGCAGATCGGCGGGGGCGGCGGCGGCGCTGCCGGGGCCGGCATATCGGGCGCCGGCATCGACATCGCGCTGACCACGCCGGGCAGCGTTTCGGGCGGCGGCAGCGCCAACGCCATCACCTTCACCGGCGGCAGCAACAGCATCACCGGCACCGGCGGCACCATTACCGGCGTCGTCCGGGTCGATACCGGCGCCAGCCTCGATATTGATGGCGGCACGCTCAACCTCACCAGCGCCATCAGCAACATCCAGCTCGGCGGCACGCTGAACCTTGCGGGCAACGTCACCACCGGCGACATCGTGCAGATCACCACCACCGGGTCGGAGATCCACTACGCCGATGGCGCGCTGGTCGCGAGCGCCATCCTGCTCAACAGCAACGACACCACGCTCGATGTCGACACCGGCGACGCGGCCGAGCAGTCGGGCAATATCAGCCAGACCGGCGGAGCCCGGCCGCTCACCAAGACCGGCGGCGGCACGCTCGTGCTGTCGGGCACCAACACCTATACCGGCGCCACCACGGTCAGCGGCGGCACGCTCGAACTGCAGAACGGCGCGGCGATCTCCGATAGCGGCGCGGTGGTGCTCGACAACACTGCCGGGGTCAACCTGCTGGTGACCTACAGCGAAACCATCGGTTCGCTCGCCGGCGGCGGGGCGAGCGGCGGCAATGTACAGGTCGCGGCAGGCCAGACGCTGACAACCGGCGGCGCCAACACCTCCACGAGCTTTGCCGGGGTCATTTCCGGCAGCGGCGGGCTCACCAAGCAGGGCAGCGGCACCTTCACGCTTTCGGGCACCAGCACCTATGCCGGCATCACCACGGTGAGTGCGGGCGTGCTGGATGTCACCGGCTCGCTCACCGGCACCTCGCAGCTCGATATCACCGGCGGCTCGTTCATCGCCCACGGCACCTCGCTCGCCGATACCGCAGCGGTCAACGTCTCGGGCACCGGCCTGTTCGATGTGCGCGGCAGCGAAACCATCGGGGCGCTCAGCAATAACGGCGTCGTTTCGCTCGGGGCCAACGACCTCACCGGCGACGTGCTGACCGCCGGGGTGCTGTCGGGCACCGGCACGGTGAACCTCGACATCAACCTCGATACCGGCGCCACCGACCTGCTGCACGTGGCCTCGGTCGCGGCCGGCGCGAACACCACCTATGCCTTCGACAACCTGGGCGTCGCGCGGCTGATCCCTGATGTGCTGGTGGTGCAGAACGATGCCGCGACCTATGACGGCGCGTTCAACTCCAGCGGGCTGACCTCGGTCGGCCTCGTCAACTTCACGCTGATCGAGAATGGCGGCGATCTCTACGTCCATGCGGAAGCCGACCTGGGGGTGCTGGGCGGCATCACCGATGCGGTGTCGCTCACCCAGTCGACCATCGGCGCCATGCTCGATCATCCCGGTCGCTCCGGCCTGACGCCGATCGGCAATGTCCCCGGCAGCGATTGCGGCGTCGGCGCCTGGGGACGCGGCCTCGGCGGCGCGGCGACCGGCACGGCCGAAACCTTCAACGCCGGTGGGTCCTCGGCCGGCTCGGCGAGGGTCGATCTCAGCTTCGGCGGCGCGCAGTTCGGCCTCGACGTGGCGTGCGACAATGTCGGCAGTTCCGGCGTCGATGTGGCGCTGGGGGCGTTCGGCGGCTTTGTTGCCGGCACCACCACCCAGAACATCGACGGCACGGTACCCTCCACCACCACGGCCAATGTCCAGCAGGGTTCGGGCGGCGTCTATGCGAGCGTCGCCAAGGACCAGTTCTCCGCCGAGATCCAGGCCCGCTACGACGCGACCGACTTCACGTTCAGCAACACCAATGCCAGCTACGGGCTGATCGATGCGGGGCTGCATACCGACCGCTATACGCTCAGCGGTGCGGCGAGCTACGCGCTGTCGCTGGGCGAGGTCGACCTGACCCCGCGGGCCGGCTTCTCGATCAGCCGGACCACCGCCTCGGTGCTCGAATTCCAGAACGGCGAGACCCTGGCGCCCGACGCCTCGCTGAGCCTCGTCGGCTTTATCGGCGGCACCCTGAGCAAGACGTTCCTGCTCGAGGATCAGCTCACCGCGGTCACACCCTTCGTGACCGGCACGCTCTACAACGACTTCGCCGATGCCTCGACCTCGGTGTTCACCGACCAGTTCGGCACGACGCAGGGCCTCGTGTCGGCCAAGCCGGGGCTGGTGGGGGAAGCGAGCCTCGGGGTCGGGATCTCGCGGGCGCTCGACGGCAACGCGACGTTCGACGCGTCCCTCACCCTCGATGCCCGCTTCTCGGACCAGCTCGAGGGCTATGGGGTGGCGGCGAAGGCGCGGGTCCAGTTCTGACCGGGGTGGCGAGGCAGAGGCGTTTCGCCGCCCGGCGCCGCGGCCTGATGGCACTGGTGCTGGCCCTCGCCATGGGGCCGGCCAGCGCGCAGCAGGCGGGTGCGCCGCCGGCCGGCAACGGGATGGTGCAGCCATGGGCCATCACCTGCTCCAACCAGGCCGGCAGCGACACCATGGCCTGCACCATGACGCAGGTGCTGGTGGCGAGGGACAGCAACCAGCGGCTGATCGCGGCGACGATCTTCCGGCCGAGCCCGGACGCCGCGGCGCTGATGCGCATCAACCTGCCGCACGGCATCCTGCTGCAGGAAGGCGTCGACATTTCCATCGATGACGGTGCCCCGACCAGGGTCCCCATCACCATCGCCGACCAGAACGGCAGCTATGCCACGCTCGAACTCACCGCCAACCTGGTGCTGGCGCTGCAGGGCGGCGGCATCATCAATTTCGGCGTCAAGGCGGGCAACGGCGAAGCGGTGCGCCTGCAGCTGTCGCTCAAGGGCTTTACTTCGGCTTTCGCGAAACTCTGAATGGCGGGGGCGGGGGCGCAAAAAGCTGGCAGCGCGCGCCGTGTCTGCGCGGCGACTGGAACGACACTGCATGGAGCGACGTTTCGAGCCGAGCGTGAGGGAGCGCAAGCTTCTCTCACTTGCACCGGCCACGGAGCCCAAGCAGATGCCGAAATTCGTGACGATCGGGTATGGCGATGAAGCCGGCTACCAGCGCACGCCGGCCGCGGTGCGCGACGCGGCGCATCGGCATGACGCGAAGCTGGTGGCGGCCGGCGCATTGATGGGCATTGCAGGCAAGCCGGTGCAGGTGCGCAATCCCGAAGACCGCGGCACGGAAACGACCGATGGCCCGTATCTGCGGGCAGCGCTGCCGATCGCCGGCTTCGGCATCATCGAAGCGGCGACGCTCGAACAGGCCATCGAACTGGCGTCGAAATCCCCATGCGCGGTGGCGCATGGCGTTATCGAGGTTTGGCCGCTGCTCGACGCGTGACTTTCCGCTAGCGCCGCGGGTGCGGTCCGTGGCCGATGGCGCTTGCAGCGGCGATGGCCTGCGCCTCGCTCCAGCCGGCGCCTTCCGCCATCGCCTCGCCGAGACGCGCCGGTGACAGGCGCATCGACAGTTCCGTCACCAGGCGCTGGTGGGTGACCTGCTCGGTCCATTCCCGGCTGGCGCTGCCCTTGGCGTAAAAGGCCTCGGTGAAGCCGAGCAGCCGGGCTGCGAGCTCGGCCTCGCCTTCGAGTGCGGCGACCAGCGCCAGGTGTTCACCGGCGCGCACGATGGCCGCCGGCCAGCCGAGGGCCCGCGCCTCGCGCAGGCTTTCGCCGGCAGCCTGGCGGGCCAGCGCGGCATTGCCGTCGGAGAGCAGGTAGGAGGCGAGGTTGGAGAGGCCGAGGGTGGCCTGCCGGCGGTTGTGGTCGGCGCCGCCGAGCATGTGCTGGATGCCCGCGATGGCGCTCGCCACCTCGCCGGAGATGAAGTCCATTTCGGCGAGCGCGATCTGCGCGCTCGCGACGCCGCGGGAATCGCCGACGCTCCGGCACACGGCCATGGATCGGCCGATCAGCGTCCGCGCCGCCATGACGTCTCCCCCCAGATACGCCGCCACCCCCTTGGAGCGCAGGCAACTGGCAAGCGGCTTGGTCGGCCCGAGCGGCTCGAGCACTTTCAGAGCGTCCTCGAGATAGGGCAGCGACTGACCGATGGTCGCCATGGTCAGCAGCGCCGCCCCGGCGCGACCCAGGGCTTCTCCCAGATCGAGCGGGCGGTCGGCGGCACGGAAGAGCCGAACTGCCTGTTCGGCATAGGAAAAGCCCGACGAGTCGCCATGCGCGCTGTTGGATGTGCGCGACAGATGGAGGCGCGCCGCGATGGCGGCCGGGGCGGTGTCGTCGATGCGCTGCATCGCCAGTTCGAGCCAGCGTGCGCGTTCGCGGAACAGGGAGAGCTCATCCCAGAGCCGGATGCTGAGCGTGGCGAGCTGGACGCCGAGGCCTGCCTCGCCTTCAGGCCCGAAGGCCCATTCGAGCGAGGCGCGCACATTGTCGAGTTCGGGTTCATAGCGGCCCAGCCAGGTGAGCGTCGGAGTCCTGGGCCAGTTTTCCCCGGCCTCGGTAAACCGGTCGATCAGATAGTTCGTCAGCTGCCGCTGCCGCCCCGGCTCGCCGGTCTCGGCCTGCTTGTCGAGGGCGTAGCGTCGCGTCGTTTCGAGCAACCGGTAGCGCGGCTCGGCTTCGGTCAGGTCGACCGCGACCAGCGATTTTTCCACGAGGGAGGACAACAGGTCGAACACCTCGTCCTCGGCGATCGGCGCGCCGCTGGCGACCCGCATGGCGGAGGCCAGCGAGCAGCCGCCGGCGAAGACGGCCAGCCGCTGCAGCAGCGCCTGTTCCTCGACCGCCAGCAGGTCATAGCTCCAGTCGAGCATGGCGCGCAGGGTCTGGTGATGTTTGGGGCCGGCCCGGCTGGAGCGGCGCAGGGTGAGGAACGACGCGCTGAGATTGGCGGCCAGCCAGTCGGGGCCCATCATCTTGAGGCGCCCCACCGCCAGTTCGACGGCCAGCGGGATACCGTCGACCTGCTTGCAGATGCTGGCGACGGCCGCGGCATTGGCGTCATCGAGCGCGAACCCCTCGATGATGGCGGCGGCGCGATCGACGAATAGCTGCACGGCGCTGTAACCGCCCGCAACTGCGGGTTCGATCGCCTCGGTGCGGGCCGGGTAGGTGAGGCTCGGCACCCGGTAGAGGCTTTCGCCGGGAACCGAGAGGCTCTCGCGGCTGGTGAGGAGGATCGAGACGGACGGGCAGGCGCCCAGCAGCATCTCGACGAGCCTCGCCGAGGCGGCAACCAGATGCTCGCAATTGTCGAGAATGAGCAGCACCTCGCGTTGCTGCAGATGCGCGATGGCGCTCTCGACGGCGGCGCGATCGCCGGCCACCGGCACCCCAAGCGCCCCGCACAGCGCTTCCCCCACCAGCTGCGGATCGGCAATCGAGGCCAGCTCGACCAACCATATGCCATCCGCATAGCCGCCGGCGAGCCGGAAGCCGGTTTCGACGGCCATGCGGGTCTTGCCGGCCCCGCCGGGCCCGGTCAGGGTCACCAGCCGATATCGGCTGAGGCGGGCGAGAACCTCCTCCACCTCCCGGTCGCGCCCCACCAGCGACGTCATCTGGCGCGGCAGGTTATGGGCCTGCTGGGTGCGGCCGAGGGGTTTCTCGCGCACGATGGCCGCTTCGTCCGGCTGGGCCGGCGCCGGCCCGGCCGTGCCGCGCAGCAGGGCCTTGGTCTCGTCGGCCGGCTCGACCCCCAGTTCGCGCAGGAGGATATCGCGACAGCGCTGGTACTGGCGGACGGCCAGGGCGCGTTGTCCGGCGGCCAGGTGGAACCGGATCAGGGCGCGATGGCCCGCCTCGACCAGCGGATCGATCTCGATCAGGCGGGAGGCGACCGGTTCGGCGTCCTGGTGTCGTCCGGCCCGGTCATAGGCCGCCAGCAGCCACTCGAAGCGCCGCGTCGCCAGCGCGCGGAGTTCGGCCCGCCGGGCCTCGAGCCATTGCTGGCCGACCGGATCGCGAAGGCTGAGGCCCTCGAGGAACTCTCCCCGGTAGCGGGCGACCGCGCGCTCGAGATCATCGACGGCGCTGTCGGCGCCGAGCGCCAGCAGCAGCGCGACATCCGACTGCACCGCGCCCGGCGCGAATGTCAGCGTCTCGCGGTCGACCTCGAGCACCTCGCCGCCCTCGGCGCCGAGGGCGCGCCGCAGCACGGCGATGGTCTGGCGCAGACTCTGGCGGGCCTGGGTCTCGTCGCGCTCGCTCCACAGCAGCGCCGCGATCTCTTCGCGGCTGCCGCTCTGGCGGGGACGGAGCACCAGCCAGGACAGCAGCAGGCGCGTCGTCTTCAGCCTGAGATCAGCCACGCGCCCGTCCGCAAACCGTGCCTCGAAAGGCCCCAGAAGGTTCAGATCTAGCTCGGGCGAAGTCACAGGCGGTGGCGCTCACTGCTCTATTGCAGGGTGAAGCCTAGCAGCTGGCACAATAAATCACGAGTAAATCACGCTGTCCGAGTGCCGGCATCACGCAGCTATGACGTGCTCGCCCTAGGGTTCAGAGGGTTCGTCCGATGCGTTATCGGCGCGAGGCGCATTGGCGACGACCTCTAGGGAACTGCCTGGCGCCGCCGTTCGCGAGGAAGCGTAGATGGGCGATATTCACTTCACCTTCCAGGTGGCGCGGTACATCGGCGCCAGCGGGGGCGGGGCCTTCGGCAAGCCGGTGCGTACCATTGCCGCCCATCCCATCGCCGCCGCCGAGCGGGTCACGCGGACGAGGCTCTATCTGTTGGGCGAGCCGGAAAACATCTTCGCGGAGGTTTCCTACCTGACCCCCGACGGCGACGAGGAGCGTGTGCTGCTCTACCACGACGGGTCGGCCGCCGACGCGGTTTCGGCCTCGTCGCGATAACCGGGCGTTCCGCCCTGATAGACGCAGCCGGCGCTTGGGTGGCCTCAAGCAGCCGGCTGGCGGGCCCAGCGCAACAGGGGCTCGGTCCGGCAAGGACGCTATGTTGCATGACGTGAGGCGAGCGTTACGACAGCCGCGACTTGCCGCAGCGTTACCCCCGCGGCAGCCGCCTCGCAGCGGCGCATTTTTTGAAGCCAGCCGCGGCGGCCGAAGTGAAGGAGTTCGATCGATGGCCAAACCGAAACTTCCCATAGAACGCGACAAGTGGCTCTGGGTGCTGACCAAGACGACCGGGATATCCGAAGAGCCCAATGGCACGGGCCCGCACCAGGTGACGGTCCAGCTGCCCAACGGCAAGCTCGAAACGATGGCCTATAATCCGGCCAAGATGCGTGCCGACGACGTGTTGAGCCACCTGCTCAACCCGTGACGGCCGCGCCTCATCAGGCACCAGCCAGAGCATCTTAGCGACCGCGTCGCACCGTTCCGGCGGTTGCGCACTGACGGCAGGTTCTCACTACGCCGTCGGAGTGCGCAGCCAGCTGGGCGGGCCGATGATTGTCGGATTTTTCCAATCCCGGCGCGGCGCCTCCCCCTAGGCTCATCCCATCAACAACGCGTGGAGATGAGAGATGAACCGCCGTCAGTTTTCCAAGGCCCTCGCAGCCTCGGCCCTCGTTGCCGGCTTCATGTCCAGGCCTGCGCCTGCAGAGGAGACGACCGCCATGACGACCCCCACCGCTTTCAAGATCGCCATTCCGGAGGCCCAGCTTGCCGACCTGAAGTACCGGCTCGAGCACACCCGCTGGCCCGATGCGCCTGCCGACGCGGGTTGGTCGATCGGCACCGACCTCGACTATCTGAAGCGACTGACCGACTACTGGATCAACGGCTATGACTGGCGGCAGGCCGAAGCCGGGCTCAACGCGCTCGGCAACTTCAAGGTCGCGCTCGACGGCGTGGACCTGCATTTCGTCCACCGGCCCTCGAGCAATCCGAACGCGGTGCCGCTGCTGCTGCTGCATGGCTGGCCGGATTCGTTCTACCGCTACCACCGGGTGATCGAGAAGCTGTCGGAGGATTTCCACGTCGTGGCGCCCTCCATTCCGGGCACCGGCTTTTCGGGCAGGGTGGCGCTGCCGATGGACCAGGTCGCTGACCTGTTCGCCCGCCTGATGACCGAGACGCTGGGCTACGGCAAGTTCATCGCGGCCGGCGGCGATGGCGGCTCGATCATTTCCATGTCGCTGTCGCAGCGCCATCCCGAGGTGCTGCTCGGCTATCACGTGACCGATGTCGGCTATCCCGACCAGAGCACGGATTTCGCCGCGCTCAGCCCGCCGGAGCAGGCCTATGCCGGGGCGATCCAGCAGTGGTTCTTCACCCACGGCGCCTTCAACCTGGTGCATGCGACCAAGCCGCAGAGCCTCGCCTTCGCGATGAACGACTCGCCGGTGGGTCTTGCCGCCTGGATCATGAGCTTCATGGCCGGGATGGGCGTCGGCGACGAGGCCGATGCGCGGTTCGGCCGGGACGACCTCATCACCAACATCATGATCTACTGGCTGACCGAGACCGCGGCGTCGTCGTTCCGCATCTACAGCGCGAACGCCATGCAGCCGCCGACCATCAAGGGGAGCAATACCGGGGTGCCGGTGGCGGTGGCGACCGAGGTGCCGATCCCCGGCGGGGTGCGGCTGCCGCGCGAATGGGCCGACCGGCAGACCGCCGGCAACGTGGTGCAGTTCCACGACATGGAGCGGGCCGGCCATTTCGCCGCCTGGGAGGACCCCGAGTTCTTCGTCGGCGACCTCCGCGCCTTCGCGACACTGCTCAGAAGCTGAGTGCTGCAAGAGGAGCTGTGGAGGGTGCGCCGGGGCATTGCTGCCCCGGCGCTTCCGCATGCCGTCAGGCCTCGGGGATCCACACCACCATCGAACCCTGGCCGCGATTGGCCCAGAGGTAATAGGGCAGGGCCGTGAGGCTCGATGGGCGCTCGCGCGGCGGTGCGGTGCGGTAGAGCGCGGTGAAGTCCTGCGGTTCGATGGCGCGGGCCGGGGCGGTGAGGGTGACGATGCCGTCGAACAGATCGGCCCGCGGCACCGCTTCGAGCTCGGCGTCGCGCGGCAGCTTCAGGCGCTGCACGGCGCCGCCGGCATTGTCGGCTTCCTCGAGGCAGTAGACCAAGGGGCCACGCTGCAGGGCGACGCGGCCGATATCCATGATGACGCCGGGATTGGCATAGACGCGCTCGGCGGGCATCGGCAGGTCGAGCGCGATGCTGTCACCCTTGCTCCAGGTGCGGTGCACGGTGACATAGCCATTCACCGGTTGCGTCTCGACCGGCACGCCGTTGACGCTGAGGCTGAAGCTCTTGGCCCAGCCGGGGATGCGGAGCTTGAGGTCGAAGGCAGTGGGGGCCTCGGGGTCTAGGCTGATGCGGATATCGCCCGACCAGGGGTAGTTGGATTGCTCGCGGATGGCGACTGTCGTGCCGGCGATCTCGCGGCTGGCGGAGATGCCGCCATAGAGATGGATGGCGAGGCCGTCCGGCGCGGTGGAGAGGAAATAGCCGCCGACCGAGGCGACGAGCCGGCTGACATTCATGGTGCAGCAGGGGCAGGGGTGCCATTCCCAGCGTTTGGCCGAGCCGTTGCTTTCGAGCGGGTTGGCGTAGAAATAGTGCTCGCCATCGCGGCTGAGGCCCGAGAGCGCGCCGTTGTAGAGCGCGGTTTCCAGCACGTCGGCATATTTGCCGTCGAGATCGAGATGCAGCATGCGCTGCGCCCACAGGATCAGCGCCACCGAGGCGCAGGTCTCGGCATAGGCGGTCTGGTTGGGCAGGTCGTAGTCGTAGGTGAAGCCCTCGTTGTGCGGGGAGGGGCCGAGGCCGCCGGTGACGTACATCTTGGTGATCATCACGTCGTCCCACAGCGTCTCGCAGGCTGCCTTGAGCGCTGCGTCGCCGTTCTCGACCGCAAGGTCGGCCATCGCTGCGTACATGTACATGGCGCGTACCGCGTGGCCGACCACCTTGGTCTGCTCGCGCAGCGGCATATGGGCCTGGTTGTACTTGTAGTCGCCATGGGCATAGAGCTGGTTGTCGATACCCCGGCGCCGCCGCTCCTCGAGCTCGACATCATAGTAATGCGGGTCCTGCCGGCCATGCTCGTCGACGAAGTAGCTGGCGAGCTCGAGGTGCTTTCTCTCGCCGGTCAGGTGGTAGAGTTTCACCAGCGCCAGCTCGATCTCGGGGTGGCCGCAATAGCCGCGCTTCTGGCCCGGACCGGTGCCGAAGGTTTCGGCGATCAGCGCGATGAAGCGCTCCATGATGTCGAGCCAGCGCCGGCGCCCGGTGGTCTCGTAATAGGCGATGGCGCCTTCGAGCATGTGGCCGGCATTGTAGAGCTCGTGGTTATCGCGGAGGTTGGTCCAGCGGTTCTCGGGCTCGCGCTCGGTGTAGAAGCTGTTGAGGTAGCCGTCGGACTCCTGCGCGCGCTCGAAATCGTCGATGATCGCCTCGATCCTCGCCTCGATCACAGCGTCGCGGCGGTGGCTCAGGGCGTAGCTCGCCGCCTCGATCCATTTGCCGACATCGGAATCCCAGAACACGTGCACGGTGACGCCGTTGGCCCCGCGCGGATGGCGCAGCGGCGGCACGGGCTTGGGCAGTTTCAGCTGCTCGAGCGCGCCGCTCTCGTCGAGGCGCCGGTGCTGGCTGAGGATGGTGGTCGCCAGCACGGTGTCGAGCCGCTCCTTCCAGAAGCTGCCCTCGAGGCGCACATCGACAAACCGTACCGGATGATACTGGCTCAAAATTCTACTCCCTTGAACTTGTTGGTCAGGCTCCGCCGCCGGCTGGGGTGAGTTTGCCGCCAGCGGTGCCAAGCACGCGATGTCATCCCGGCGAAGGCCGGGACCCATCCTGAGATGCCCAGGTTCTGCGCGAGGACCTCACCATCTCAGGATGGGCCCCGGCCTGCGCCGGGGTGACACCGTGGATGAGGGGATACCTGCGACAGAGCCCTGAGGGCGCCACCTTGGAGATGGTTGAGGTCATCGCTGAAATGCTCCGATATTCAGCCGCTCGAGGCGCGGACGATCAGTTGTGGCCCCGGGCCGGGGCGTTTCGGTTCGGGCTTTTTGCCCTCCATCATGTCGATCAGCATGCTGGCGGCTTCGGCGCCGGATTGCCGGGCGTTGATAGGCACCGAGGTGAGGGCAGGGCGGCAGAAGCGGGCCATCTCGATATCGTCGACGCTGGCGACGGCGATATCGGCGGGGACGGACAGGCCGGCGTCGGTGATGGCGGCCATGGCGCCGATGGCCACCGCATCGGAGCCGATGAACACCGCATCGGGCGGCTCTGCGAGCGCCAGCAATTGCTGCATGGCGCGATAGCCGCTCTCCATCGAGAAATTGGCGTGGACCACGAGGCACGGGTCGGCGACGACGCCGGCCGTGGCGAGCGCCGTGCGATAGCCGGCGAGGCGCTGGTCGACCGAAAAGATCCCCTCGCTCGAATAGGTGATGTGCGCGATGCGGCGCCGGCCGCGCGCCATCAGGTGCTCGGTCACCATTTCGCCGGTACGGTGCTCGCCGCCGCCGACGGCGTTTTCCTCGTCGAGCCCCTGTGAGCCGAACACCACCACCGGGCGGCCCGACTGGATCAGGCGCCTGAGCGACGGGTCGGCATAGTCGGCGTTTTCGACGATCATGCCGTCGATGCGGCCCGAATCCATCAGTTCGCCGAACGGGTCGCCCTCGCCATTGCCGCGCGCCGTCTCGACCAGCACCTGGTAGCCGCCGGCGCGGCAGCGATGCACGATGCCGCTGAGCAGCAGCGACAGCACCGGATCGACATCGAGCAGGTCGAGATCGCGGATGATCAGCCCGATCGTGTCGGTCTTGCCGCGCACGAGGCTTCGCCCCGAGGCATTGGGCCGGTAGTGCAGGGCCTCGGCGGCCTTGAGCACGCGCTCGACGGTGTCGCTGCTGAGCCGGGCGGCGTTGGCCCGGCCTGTCAGCACCAGCGACACGGCGCTGCGCGAAACCTGCGCCAGGGTGGCGACATCGGTGGAGGTGGGCTTTTTTGTCATGACCTGGGGATGGACGGATTCCGTTTGACAGGAAATCGCCTTCTCGATAGCTAACACGTATGAGCAGCGACTGGTTGGCTGTAGCATCCAGTTGGGTGCTCTGCAAGCAGCCAAATGCTAACACGTGTTAGCAAAACACGGAATGGTCGGGAGCACCGACCGGAGGAGAGTTCATGATCACCAGGTTCAGCGTGGGGCGCGCTCTTGGCATCGCCCTTGTCGGCGCTACGGCGCTCAGCTTCGTCGGCCCGGCAGCGGCCGCCAACTATAACTGGCTCACGGCCCGCGGCACCGATTCCGGCACGGTGAAGGCCGTGCTCGCGGTGGCCGAGAAGTTCAAGGCGACGCATCCCGATTTCGGCATCACCGTCGAGGCGATCCCCGATCGGCCGGCCTATCTGCAGAAGGTGAAGATCCTCGCGACCGGCAACCAGCTGCCCGACCTGTTCGATGCCGATGCCGAGCCCTATTTCGCCGATATCGTCGCCAATGGTCTGGTCGCCAATGTCGGGGCGATCCTCGACGAGGTCGGGATCACCGACAAGTTCTACAAGTTCGCGCTCGATTATGAGCGGCTCGACGATGGCAGCCTCTACCTGATCCCGTTCGAGGCCAATACCGAGTATTTCTGGTACCATCCCTCGATGTTCGAGAAGGCCGGCATCGAGGTGCCCAAGACCCTCGACGGCATACTCGAGGCCTGTTCGAAGCTTAAGGCCGCCGGGCTCACCCCGGTGTCGGTCGACGGCAAGGACGGCTGGCCGATCTATCGCTACCTGTCGTTCCCGGCCTTCCGCGAAACCGGCAACCAGTTCCTCGAGCAGCTGAAGGCCGGCGAGGTCCAGATGAATTCCGAAGTCGGGCTCGCCTCCGCCAAGTATCTCCAGGACATGGGCTCGAGCTGTTTCCAGCAGGGGTTCGCCACCGCCAACTACACCGACGCGCTGAACCTGTTCACCAGCGGGCAGGCGGCCATCTACTACATGGGCACCTGGGAAATCGGCACGATGACCAACCCGGACGGCACGCTGAAGGATGACGTGGCGTTCTTCACCCTGCCGGTCATCGACGGCAAGACCGCCACCAAGCCGACCGATTTCTACGCCCATTCGGGCATCGGCACTGCCATCAAGGCCGGCTCGGACACGGCGGAGCTCAAGGAGTTCCTGAAATTCCTCGCCGATAATTTCGGTGATGCAGCGCTTTACGACAACAAGTTCATGCCCTCGATCAAGCCGACCATCCGTCCGGACCTGGCCGAGATCTACAAGCGGGCGCTGAGCGATATCGAGCAGGTCGGGACCTATGTGAAGGTCTGGGACGTGAAGCTCGACGCCAATACCGTCGACGTCCTCTATCGGCAGAGCCAGCTGCTGGCGCTGGGCGAAATCACCCCCGAGCAGTTCGCCGCCGAGATCGATACGTCGATCCAGCAATACGTCTCGAGCCGGTAGACCACCCACCCTCCCAAAGGCTTCGAGACGCCGGCCCCTCTCGCTCGCGGCGAGAGGGGTTCCTACCCCCCAAGGCTGTCGCACATGGCGTTACGCACCGGACATATCGAAGTCGCGGAACTCTCCGTCGTCCTCCACCGCACGGCAGGCAGAGCAATCGCATGTGGCCGTGGTTGCCCCCTCTTGCCTTCTCCCCTTGTGGGAGAAGGTGGCCGAAGGCCGGATGAGGGGTATCTCTCCGCGTACTGGATCGTTCCTCGCTTCGCTCGGATCGCGCTACACTTCGTTGCGCGTACCCCTCATCCGCCCTTCGGGCACCTTCTCCCACAAGGGGAGAAGGCTCTCCGTCCACCGTCAGTGCTCACATGCGCTGGCCCTGTCTCCGCCCGCTAACAGGTTGCAATGGTCAGAAAACCCCTTACCGCCTGGCTGTTCGTGCTGCCGGCGCTGCTGGTCTTCACGGCGCTGGTGATCGCGCCGATCCTGTGGTCGCTGTCGCTCAGCCTCGTGCGCTGGAACGGGCTGGGCAAGCAGGTGTTCGTCGGCTTCGGCAACTACCTGCAGATGCTGCGCGACAAGGTGTTCGTCGAGGCGTTCTTCAACACGCTGTTCTTCAGCATCGTCGGCTCGGTGGTACAGCTGCTGGCCGGCATGGCGATGGCGGTGTCGCTGCTCGCCATCCGCAGGTTTCGCAACCTGATCCGCGTCGCCTATTTCGTGCCGGCGGTGGTTTCGTCGGTGGCGATTGCCCAGATCTTCGGCCAGGTGTTGGCGGTGCAGCCCGAGGGGCTGGTCAACGCGCTGCTCGGGGCGGTCGGGCTCGGCCAGTACAAGGCCGCCTTCCTCTCCGAGCCCAGGCTGACGCTGCTGATCGTCACGCTGGTCGATGCCTACAAGTTCTGCGCCATCTACATGGCGATCTACTATTCGGCGCTGATCTCGATCGACAGCGAAATGCTCGATGCCTCGCTGGTCGATGGCGCCAACTGGCTGCAGCAGCTGCTTTTGGTTCGCATCCCGGCGATCCGCGCCACCATCGCGGTCACCATCGTCCTCGTGGTCAGCGGTACGCTCAAGGGGTTCGACGTGTCGTTCGTCCTCACCGGGGGAGGGCCCGGCGCCTCGAGCGAGCTGGTCTCGACCTATCTCTACAAGTCGCTCTTCAATTCCTCCAATTTCGGCTATGGCAGCGCCATCGCGGTGTTCCTCGCCATCGAATGCCTGCTGGTGGTGATCGCGCTGCGCTGGGCCCTTCGTTCGGAAAGGGCTGCGACATGAGCGCCGCCACCACCCGCCGCGGCTCGGCCTGGCAGATGCTGCCCTGGCTCGCGGTCGGTTTCTTCCTCGTCGTGCAGCTCCTGCCGCTGGTCTGGATCAGCATCGCCTCGGTGAAGACCCCGGCCGAGCTCGCCGGAACGCCGATGTATGCGCTGCCCGCCAGCATCGATTTCGGCAATTATGTCCGCGCCTTCGCCACTTCGCCGCTGCTCAAATATATCGGCAACAGCGCATTGGTGGCGCTGCTCACCATCGTCCTGACGGTGGCGCTCGCGGCGCCGGCCGCCTTCGCCATCGAAAAGCTCCGCTTTCCCGGGGCGCAGAAAGTGCTGGCCTATTTCCTCATCGGGCTGATGATCCCGGTATTCGTGGCCCTGCTGCCGACGTTTCTCGCCTTCAACCGCATTGGCCTGCGCGATACATACTGGGCGCTGATCCTGCCGCAGGTGGCGTTCAACCTGCCGATGGCGATCTACATCTATACCGGCTTCATGCGGAACATCCCCGACACGCTGATCGAGGCGGCGACCATCGACGGCGCCTCCACCTTCCGCATCTTCCGTTCGATCATCCTGCCGTTGTCGACCAATGCCACGGTCACCATCGCGGTGTTCAACTTCATGTTCGCCTGGAACGAGTTCGTCTTCGCCAACACGTTCCTCACCAGCCCGGCGCTGAAAACGCTGCCGGTGGGCCTGCAGGATTTCGTCGGCCAGTATGGCAAGACCGATCTCGGCGCCACGTTCGCGGCGATCGTCGTTTCGATCGTGCCGACCGTGCTGCTCTATCTGTTTTTGAACCGCCGCGTCATCGACGGGATGACGGCCGGAGCCACCAAGGGCTGAGCGCAGATGCGCGCCGGGCCCATAACCAGACCTATGTCGTCGAGGAAAGACATGACCAACCAAGCGGTGCAAGCGACCATCAATGCCAGTCGCGATTTCGGCTACCAGGCCTGGGACCGGATGATCCTGGGGCACTTCATCGAGCACTTCCATACCCAGATCTATGGCGGTCTCTACGAGCCGGGCTCACCGCTCGCCGACGAGGATGGCTTTCGCACCGACGTGCTCGCCGCGGTGCGCGAACTGGGCGTGCCGATCATGCGCTGGCCGGGCGGCAACTACGTGTCCGACCATCACTGGTACGAGGCGGTGGGGCCCGAGCGCATCCCGTCCTACAACAAGGCGTGGCGGGTCGAAGAGCCCAACACGTTCGGCACCGACGAGTTCATCAAGTGGTGCAGGAAGGCCGGGGTCGAACCCTATATCTGCACCAATGGCGGCAACGGCACCGCCGAAGAGATGTGCAACTGGGTCGAATACACCAATGGCTGGCGCGACACCCGCTATGCCCGCCAGCGCCGCGCCAACGGCAACGACGCGCCCTATGCCGTGAAATACTGGGGCATCGGCAACGAAAGCTATGGCGATTGGCAGATCGGCGCCAAGACCGTGGCGGAGTGGGGCCCCTATGTCGCCGAATCCGCCAAGATGATGCGCGCCGTGGATGAGGAGATCGTGCTCTCCGCCTCGGCGGTGCCCGACGCCGAGTGGACGCTGGCGCTGCTCAAGCATGCCGGCCGCTATCTCGACCTGGTGTCGATCCACGGCTACTGGGACATCCTGCACGGCGTCGACAATGTGAGCGACTACCTCACCTGCATGATGGCGACGGAAAACCCCGAGGAGATGATCGAGCAGACCCGCCACGTTATCGCCACTGCAGGCTTTACCGGCCGGGTGAAGATCGCCTTCGACGAGTGGAACCTGCGCGGCTGGCACCACCCGGGCGGCAATTCGCCCGAGGCGCTGGCTGCCCGCGAGCGCAACAACATTCCCACCACCTACACCATGGCCGATGCGGTGTTCTCCGCCTCGTTCCTCAATGCCTGCCTCAGGCATGCCGATGTGGTGACCATGGCCAATATCGCGCCCACGGTGAACGCCCGCGGCCCGATCTTCGTGCACAAGGACGGTATCGTGAAGCGCACCACTTTCCACGTGCTGCGCATGTATCACGAGGCGCTGCGCGCCAATGTCGTCGCGAGCGCCGTCAGTGCGACGCCGCTCGCGCATAACGGCAAATCGGTCGCGGCAGTCGATGCGATCGTCACCGCCGACGAGAGCGGCCACACCGCCATCGTCACCAACCGCCACCCCGGCGCCAGCGCCCGGTGCCTGCTGAAGCTCGACGGCATCCCGCTCGAGGGGACGCTCGAGGCCGAAATCCTCGAAGGCGAAACACCCGACAGCCATAACAGCGTCGAGCAGCCCGAAGCGGTGCTGCCGCGCCGCACGACGCTGTCGGCGGTGGATGGCTATGTCGAGATCCCGCCGCACTCGGTCTGCGTGCTGCGCTGGTAAGCAGGCGGCCGGCGATCGGCGGCCGGTTGCCGCCGTCGCCGGCTGCGCGATCGAGTAGCGCGGTCCGCTGGGTGCGCTCTGTGGATCTGCCGACGGCGTGCCGCGAAGCGTATCAGGCGCTGAGTTATGGTCGTGCCCCACTCACCGGCGTCATTCCCGCGAAGGCGGGAACCTAGTGGGATGCTGCGGCGCCAATGGAGGTCGAGAGATCGCACTGGGTCCCCGCCTTCGCGGGGATGACGCCGGTGGTATTGGGGGGCGTCCTGGGTGTTGCCGGTTCTCGAGCGGCGTTGAGCCGGTCGCCCGTTGCCGCGCCTGGCCCTAAACCACCAGCGTCTTGTCGAGCCAGAGGGCGAAGCCGCCCTTGAAGGCGTTGGCATTGTCGCCGCGGCGGGCCCTGGGCGGCAGGTGGTCGAGCCGGGCGACGTTGCCGCCGCCGATCACTACATAATCGGGCTCCAGCGCCGCCGTCAGCTCTTCGACCGCCCGGAAGACGTGCTTCTGCCATTTGCGGTGGCCGCGCTTTTCGAGGCTGGCTTCGCCGAGATAATCCTCGAAGGTGCGGCCCTTGCGATAGGGCAGGTGCGCCAGTTCCATGGGCTGGGCGACATTGTCGACGATCATGGCGGCGCCGAGGCCGGTGCCGAGACCGAGAAACAGCATGCGGTCGCCCTGATAACTGCCGATGGCCTGCATCAGCGCATCATTGACGATCCGTACCGGCTTGCCGAAGTGGCCGGCGAAGTCGAAGCCGACCCAGCCGGGGGCGAGATTATGCGGGTCGCTCACGATCCGGTTGTGCACCACCGGGCCCGGATAGCCCATGGAGATGACGTCGAAGGCGAGGCCCCGGGCCAGCGTATCGACGGCGTCTGCCATGGCGGCGGCGTTCATTGTCGGGCCGGAGACGGCCTTCAGCTCATCGCCGCCGGCGCTCGAGCGGATCTTGACGTGCGAGCCGCCAATATCGATGGCGAGGACGGTGGGGGGGTCATCTGCCATTGTCGGTTCCTCCCTCGCGGCCGGGATCGACCCAGCCGCCGGGCGGCTCGAACCCCGCCATGGCGGCGGCCGGCCCCCAGCTGCCCGGGGCATAGGGCGCGGGATCGGCGCGCCGGGCGAGCACCGGATCGACCACGCGCCAGGCGAGCTCGGAGGCATCCTGCCGGGTGAACAGCTGCCGCTTGCCGGCCATGGCGTCGCCGATCAGCCGCTCATAGGGCAGCATGTCGTCGGTGGTGTCGTCGAGCGCGTCGAGTTCGACCGGCTCGCCGATCATGTCGCTGCCGGGCGCCTTGCGCCGTGCCCCGATGCCGATCATCACCTGCGGGCCGACGCGGAAGCGCACATAATTGGGCGCGGCGCCCTCGACATCGTCGAACAGGGCGATCGGCGGCTTGCGGAAGCGCACAACCACTTCGGTGGCGCGAACCGGCAACTGCTTGCCGGCCCGGATGTAGAAGGGCACATCCTTCCAGCGCCAGGTGTCGACGAACAGGCGCACCGCGGCGAAGGTTTCGGCCTGGGAGTCCGGCGCGACACCGGGCTCGTCGCGATAGCCCTCGAACTGGCCGCGCACCACATCGGCTTCGCCGAGCGGCCGCATCGCCTTCAGCACCTGCACCTTTTCGTCGCTGAGATCGTCGGAAGCGCTGGTCACCGGCGGCTCCATGGCCAGCAGCAGCAGCACATTGACCAGGTGGTTCTGGATCACGTCGCGAATGCAGCCGACCTCGTCGTAGAACTTGCCGCGCCCGGCAATGCCGAAATCCTCGGCCATGGTGATCTGCACGCTCTCGACATAGATGCGGTTCCACACCGGCTCGAGGAAGGCATTGGCGAAGCGGAAATAGAGCAGGTTCTGCACCGCTTCCTTGCCGAGGAAATGGTCGATGCGAAACACCGCCGGTTCGGGAAAGGCGCGGTGCAGCACGCCATTGAGGGCCTGGGCCGATGCCAGGTCGTGGCCGAAGGGCTTTTCCACCATCAGGCGGGCATTGCCGGCGATGCCGGCGGCCTTGAGTGCATCGATCACGGTGCCGAACAGCGAGGGCGGAATGGCGAGGTAGTAGAGCGGCTGGGCGGCGCCGGCGAGCGCCTCGCGCAGCTTCGCAAAGGTGTCGGCGTTCTTGTAGTCGCCGCTGACATAGCGCAGCTGCGCCTTGAAGCGGGCGAACACTGCCTCGTCGACGCTGCCGAACTGCCTGACGATGCCGTCGCGGGCGCGCTCGGCCAGCTTGTCGATATCCCAGTCGTCGAAGGCGACGCCGACGATCGGCTCGTCGAGATGGCCGCGCCGCACCATCTGGTAGAGCGAGGGCAGGATCATCTTGTGCGCCAGGTCGCCGGTGACGCCGAAGACCACCAGGGCGTCGGAGCGGTCGGCCGGGGCAGGGTGGGGGCTCATCTTTGCCATCCGCTGAAACCATTACGCGTGCCGAAGGCGAGGGCCGCCGCCGGGCGCCCAAGCATAGCGGCATCCAGCCATTCCGGCCCAATCACGGCCTGGTGCATATCCGGCTCCTTCTGCCTCGGTTCAACCGACCGCAACGCTGAACCGCGCGGCGTCCCAGCGCTCGTCGTCGCGCCACAGGAAGGTGAAGACCACCGAGCGGCCGGGCTGCAAGGTCGAGATATCGAGATCGGCGACATGCGTGCCCAGTCCGCTCTCGCGCGTGTTCAGGTCGGTGGCGGCGGTCCAGTCGTCGAGCCCCCAATGCACCAGCGCCGGCGCCGGCAGCTCGAGCCGCAAGATCTTGCCGGCCGGCAGGTGGGTGATGGCATTGTCGGGCCGCCAGATGCGGAGCGTTGCGGGCGTCTTCGCCTCGACATAGCGCGCATAGGTCTGCGGCGGCCGGTCGAAAACCGCGCCATCGGCGAGCGAGCGCAACAGCTTGATATGTTCGGCATGGGCCCAGACCAGCGGCATGGCGCTGCCCGAGGGGCGGCCGCGGAACAGTTCGCGCTCGGCAATGTCGTCGGCATCCCAGCTCTGCTCGGGCAGGAGCCCCTCATCGCCGGCCGATGCCTCGAGCGTCCGCAGCAGGCTCTCGGCCACATCGGGCCGGGCGGCGCAGATCTCGTAATGGGCGCGCTCGCCCGCCAGCAGCGGCCAGGCCCGACCCCGCCCGGTGCCGTCGAAGGCCGAGCCGTCTTCGTGTTCGCCGTAACCGTCGCCGGTGTAGCGATACCAGAGCGGCCCCTGCGGCAGCTCGACCTTGAGCGTCGCATCGATCATCGTGACGGTATCGACGATGCGGGGATCGTCCGCCGCTCGGAGGCCGAACCGCACCAGCGCCAGCGCGTCGGGGCTCAGCACCTGGCGGGTGGGGAGGGTCGATCTGTCGACCACCTGGTTGCGGATGACGGTCATGCCCGAGCCGGCATCGGCGATGTCGGTCGCGAGGTCATTGCCGATGCGGACATAATAGCCGGCGACGCCGAGGGCGGGGTCGGCATCGCCGACATAGATCCAGTTCTCGATCTGCTCGTTCCAGCAGTCGGCGGTCTCGCGCAGGTGCCGGGCGGCCGTGTCGTCGCCGAGGAGGTCAGCGGCGGCGAGCAGCGCGGCGATCTCGACCGCGAGCGTGAACGGGCTGTAGCCGCCATCTTCCTCCCAGCGATCCTGGCGGCTGGCCGGCCCGTTGGCGACGATGTAGCCGGCGGCGCGGCGCACCATGGGGAGATAGCGCTCGAGCGTCGAGCCCTCGATCACGCCGTGCCGGCGCAGCAGGTCGGCGAGGAGGATGGGGAAGGCGCACTCGTCCATCTGCACGCCGCGCCAGTAGGGGCGGCCATCGAGCCACATGTTCTGCGCCCAGCGGCCCGAGGCGAGCTGCACCTGCCGCAGGTATTCGAGGATGTTCAGCGCTTCGCGCTGGTCGCCGGCGGCGAGGAACCCGCCGGCGGTTTCCACCAGGTCGCGCGGCCACACCAGGTGGTAGCCGCCCATGTCGTCGTCGCCCTTGCTGGTGCCCCAGGGGATGGAAAGGCTCGCCGCCACCGCCCCCGGCCGATCCGCGGCGCGATGGCTGGCCAGCACCGCGGTGGAGACGCGGTAGGCATTGATGCGCCCCGGCTCGGGCCGATCGAGCTTGACGAGGCCGTTCTGCCAGTCGCGCCAGTTGGCGCAATAGTCGGCGAGCGCGCGATCGAGGCCGCCTCGAAGGCTCGCCAGCACATTGGCGCCGGCCTCGGTCTCGGACTGGCCGAAGCCGAGCACCAGTTCGACGCTGCCATCGGGGCCGAGGCCGAGCTCGGCGGCCATGGCGACATTGCCATCGTCGGCGCGCTGGTATTGCGGCTCGAGCCGGCCGCTGTGGATCAGCTGCTGATAGCCATCCGAGCTGCCGACAAAACCCACCGACCGGCTGCGCCAGGGGAGCGAACTGCCCAGCGCCAGGTAGCGCGAGCGCCCGCTGGCATAGAGCAGGGTGACATCGCGCTGCTCGCCCACCCAGGCCGAGTTGCCCATGCCGGCATTGACCAGATGCGGCGCCAGCAGCGCATAAACGCGATAATCGTCCAGCGCGCCCGACAGCGGCGTGAAGGTGATGCGCTGCATCAGGCTGGGGCGGGCCGGATCGGAGACGATCTGCTTTTCGATCCGGTAGCGGCCATCCCGCGCCAGGTTGGTGACATGGAAGGCCGGCACGCCCTCCTCGAGATGCAGCGTCTTGCTGGTGCAGTCGCGCTTTTCTTCCGAGAAATAGCCGTCCGGCCCGGTGACCAGCAGCTCGAAATCGCGGGTACAGGCGCTGTCGACGCGCGGATAATAGACTTCGTTGACGACGCCGTGGCTCAGGGTGAACCAGACCGGCGAATGGAGCGACAGCGCGGTGCCGACGCCGCTCTTGGCGCTCGAGGTCCAGCGCGGCTCGATGCCCGGCGCGCCAGGGGCAAAATCCAGCATCGAGACAGATGACGTCATGCTGCAACCTCGCCGGCCGACGGCGGCCGAGGCCGGTCAGATCGTCCCCGGGCCTCGCTGCCGTTCTTCCATTCTTCGCTGTCAACCATGGCCAAGTCTAGCCGCTCGGTGAAGCGACGGGCTGATCGAGCCGCGGGTCGGTGCAGACGGTCGCTGCCGCCGCGAGGAACGCCGCATGCTCCCGCTCGTCGATCATCCCCTCGCTCAGCAAACGCTCGAGCACCGCCGATTGCTGCGTGAGGGTCTTCGCCGGGTTGGGCGGCGCGAGACGGCGGAGGGCGCTGCGGCGGGATTGCGTGATGGCGTCGATGATCGGCTTGGCCGAAGCCTGATCCAGCATGGGGATGCCGGGATCGGGCAGGATCAGCCGCGTCGTCGCCAGGCGGGAGGCAAGGATCACCGCGGCGACAAGCCCCACAGCCGGCGGCACGAGGAACACCACGATGTTCTTCCAGCCCTCTCCGCCTCCGACCATCAGCGGGCCGTAGCGCCACCAGCCCCAGAGCAACAGTGCGAGGAACGGCGCGCCCAGCCAGCCGCTGATTACGAAGGCCAGGCGGTCGTCGAACATCGACATGCGGCCCGCCATGCCGCCGAGAATCCGATCGACCGGCACGACGTTGGTGGTATCGTGCCGAAACGGGCCATGATCCCGCATGACGACGCGATCGGCGGCAACGGTGTAGTCGAACCCGAGGCCGATGCGCTTCTGGCTGAAGCGGTTCGGCGGGGGCTCGGCAAGCGGCTCGGGCAGGGCATCGACAGAAAAGCCGGCGCGCCGCGCCGCATGCTCGCCGGCGTCGATGACTTCGTGCTCGCGCAGCATGTCGAGATAGGCGAGGTGCTCGCGCAGCGTCGCGGAAGGCGACGGCTCGAGCCCGATGAGATAGCTGCGACGATAGCTCTCGATTGCGGCGAGGATCTCGTCGTGCTGCGGGTCATCGAGCACCGGCAGGGTTCCCGAGCCCACCGGTATCTCGGTGCTGATGCCAGAGGTCCGCGGCTCTCGCAGCCGCGCCAGCAACGTGACCAGCAGCGCCGCCAGCGCGAGGACGATCAGATAGACCCGGAGCGGGTCGAGGTCGCGCAGGATCCACGGCGCTACCACCATGGCGATTGCCGAATAGGTCCAGCCGCGATCGATCCACCGGTCCGGCCGGCCCACGCGCTTGTGGAAGCTCGGCGGCGCCAGCTCTTCCCAGCCATGGTGCAGGCTGGCCTCGTCGCCGCCATCGTGCACCTCGCAGGTGATGGCGTCGCGCGCCAGCACGAAGCGCACCCCGCCTTCACCCCTCGCCTCAGCCTGTCGGAATTCCGTCGTCCCCGTCGCGCTCATGGCCACCCCCGAGCCGTAGCTTGCCAGCAAGCGGTATCAACGGGGTTAGGCCGGAGCGGCACGGTTGGTGCCACGCGTAGAGGAAGCGTTAGCCAATGCGATCCGGAGCGGAAGCCTCGGCTCCACGCGCGGATGGCTGGCCCTTTACCGGCTGATCTTTGCTAAGCTGCCCACTCCGAATTTCAGCACTGACCCGAAAGAACCAGCACGGCCCTGGCCGTGACGGGCTTTCATTCTTGCGACCAAGGTGGCGATGGCTGTCGGCCGCGTCGTCCTCGGACCGACTCATGATGTGATCTGATGGGTTCGATGATTGAGTTCATCATCGCCGGCCAATAGCCCTGTGGTCCGAGAGGCGAAGACGCTTCTGGACCGGTGCGCCGCCGTAGAGGACTGCGCTGTACCGGGCGATTGGAGGAAATCAGATGTCCAAACAGATTGGTCTCGGCGTGCTGTGCGCCGTGTTGATGAGTGGTACCGCGTTCGCCCAGTCGGCTCCGAAGGTCGAGGTTCTGCACTGGCTGACAGCCGGCGCTGAATCCGCGGCGATCAAGGTGCTGGCGGATGGCGTGACGGCACGCGGCGGCGAATGGGTCGATGTCGCCACCCCCGGCGGCGGCTCGGATGCAAGGGCGCTGCTGGCGACGGGCCTGGCCGGTGGCAATCCGGCAGGTGTGTCGTTCCTCGGCATGGGGACCGAGACGGCAGAACTGGCTGCGCAGGGGGTGATGCGCGATATCGGCGGCTATGCCCGCGAAAAGGGCTATCTCGACTCGGTGCCCGACTATGCGCTCGCCATGGGCACCGATGGCACCGACGATGCGGCGATCTACGCCCTGCCGGTGGCCTTCGAGACGCAGAATTTCATGTGGTACTCGAAGCCCGTCTACGCCGCGGCCGGGCTGACGCCGCCGACCACCTGGGACGAGTTTCTCGCCCAGGCGCCCAAGCTGAGGGAGGCCGGCTTCATTCCGCTGGCGATGGGCGCGCAGGCCTGGCAGATCAACCTGCTGTTCAACGCCATCGTGCTGGGCGAGGGTGCCCCGTATTACGATCGCCTGTTCGTCACCCATGACGAAACCGCGACCACGGCGCCCGAACTGGTCGATGCGTTCCGGATCCTCCGCGAACTCTCAAAACTCACCGATGACGGGGCGCCGAACCGCAGCTGGAACGACACCCTAAACCTCGTCGCCGAGGGGCGCGCCGCGCTGCAGGTGATGGGCAGCTGGGCCGGTGCGGAACTGGGCAACATGGGCAAGGTCTATGATACCGACTGGGGTTGCGCGCTCTCCCCGGGCAGCCCGATCGTCATGGTCGGCGCTACCGGCTTCCAGTTCCCCAAGCTCAATACCCCCGACGGCGAGGCCGGCCAGGACATCTTCATCGATACGATGATGGATCCGGTGGTGCAGACGGCGTTCTCGGTGCAGAAGGGCTCGATCCCGGCGCGCACCGATGCCGATATTTCCGGCCTCTCGGCCTGTTCGCAGCTGGCCGCCGAGGCGGTCCGCGACGGCAAGGGCGCGCCTTACACCACGGGCGTGCTGGGTTCGGAAGTGCGCGGGCTGTTGACTGACTATCTCAACAACTTCTGGGCCAATGGCTCGATCACGCCGGAAGACGGCGCGGCCGAATATGGCCGCATCCTCAGCGCCAACAGCTGATCAGACCCTCCCGGGCGGGGTGGGGCCTTAAGGGCTCCGCCCCACTTTTCATCCGCCGTGTCAGGGGCCAAGAATGTCCATTGTCTCACTGCGGCCGCATCGGGTCGCGCAACTGGTGCTGGTCCCGACCATCCTGCTGACGGTCATCGGGGTCTATGGCTCGATGCTGTGGACGCTGCAGATTTCCTTCACCTCGTCAGGCCTGCTGCCGACCGGCAAGTTCATCGGGCTCGAGCAGTATTTCAAGCTGTTCGAACAGGATCGCTGGCACGTCTCATATCGCAACATGTTCGTGCTGGGCGGCATCTACATGTTCACCTGTCTCGCCTTCGGGCTGCTGCTGGCCATTGCGATGGACCAGGGCGTCAGGGCCAAGAACGTGCTGCAGACGATTTTTCTCTACCCCATCGCGCTGTCGTTCATCGTCACCGGCCTCGCCTGGCGCTGGGTGCTCAATCCGACGACGGGGCTCGAGTATTTCGTTCAGGGACTTGGGTTTAGCGGCTTCAAGTTCAACCTGCTCAACAACCCGGAACTGGCGATCTTCACGCTGGTGATTGCCGCGGTGTGGCACGGTTCGGGCCTGATGATGGCGATCATCTTTGCCGGGCTGCAATCGGTCGACAGCGAGTTGTGGCGGGCCAGCCGGGTCGACGGCATCCCCAAGTTCACCATGTACCGGCGCGTCATCCTGCCGATGCTGCTGCCGGTGTTCCTGACCTGCATCGTGCTGCTCGCGATGGGTGTGGTCAAAAGCTACGACCTCGTCGTCGCGATGACCGGCGGTGGCCCCGGCTATTCCACCGACCTGCCGGCGAAGTTCGTCGTCGACCACCTGTTCGACCGCGCCAATATCGGGCGGGCCTCGGCCGCGGCGGTGCTCATGCTGCTGACGGTGATTGCGCTCCTGGTGCTGTCGTCGGTGGCGACGCGGCTGCGCAAACACTCGCAATCTGACCAAGGGGCCAAACCCGAGCAAGGGAACAAGTCATGACCCGCCACCTCACACCTGCCCGGATCGGCATCTATGCCTTCCTGATCATCTCGGCGGCGTTCTTCCTGATCCCGTTCTTCGTCATCGTCACCACGTCGCTGAAGACGGTCGACGAGATCCGTGGCGGCAGCATTTTCGAGCTGCCGCAGGCGCTGGACTTCTCGGCCTGGACCAAGGCCTGGGGAACGGCCTGCATCGGGCGCGATTGCGCCGGCATCAGCCCGGGTTTCTTCAACTCGGTCAAGATCATGGTGCTCTCGACCGGCATCTCGCTGTTCGTCGCGGCGCTCAACGGCTTTGCGCTGGCGCAGTGGCGGGTGCCGCATGACGGCAAGATCCTTGCCATGCTGCTGCTCGGCGCCTTCCTGCCCTACCAGGTGATGCTCTATCCGCTGGTCCGCATGTTCTCGATCGCCGGCATCAACCAGTCGCTGGCGGGCGTGGTGCTGGTGCATGTGCTGTTCGGGCTGCCGATCCTGATCCTCATCTTCCGCAACTTCTACATTTCGCTGCCGGCCGAGCTGATCAAGGCGGCACGCGTCGACGGGGCCGGGTTCTTCCAGACCTTTTTCCGCATCGTGCTGCCCATGTCGGTGAACGTCATCATCGTGGCCGCCATCCTGTCGGTCACCGGGGTGTGGAACGATTACCTGCTGGGGCTGATCTTCGCCGGCCGGGAAAACCTGCCGATGACCGTGGCGCTGGCCGGGCTGGTGGGCACCCAGATCGGGGTGCCGGAGTACAACGTCAACATGGCCGCAACGCTGATCACAGCACTGCCGCCGCTGCTGCTCTACCTCGCCTCGGGCCGATATTTCGTTCGTGGCGTCACCGCCGGCGCGGTCAAGGGATAGGAAAATGACCACAGTCCAACTCAACAAGCTCAGCCGCTATTACGGCACCTATCACGCCTTGCGGGATGTCTCGCTGTCGGTGCAGTCGGGCGAGTTCATCGTGCTGCTCGGCCCATCCGGTTGCGGCAAGTCGACCTTGCTTTCGGCCATTGCCGGGCTCGACGACCTGCAGGGCGGCCAGGTGTTGCTGGACAACCAGGACGTTACCAAACAGGAGCCCAGCCGGCGCAATATCGGAATGGTGTTCCAGTCCTACGCGCTCTACCCCACCATGACGGCCCGGCAGAACCTGTCGTTCGGCCTCGAGGTGGCGCGGACGCCGAAGGCCGAGATCAACCAGCGGGTCGAATGGGCGGCGCAGGTGCTGCAACTCACCCCCTTGCTCAACCGCAAGCCGGGGCAGCTTTCAGGGGGCCAGCGCCAGCGCGTCGCCATCGGCCGCGCCCTGGTGCGCAAGTCGAACCTGTTCCTGTTCGATGAGCCGCTCAGCAACCTCGACGCCAAGCTGCGCACTGAAATGCGCGTGGAGATCAAAGCGCTGCACGAGCGGCTTGGCGCAACCTTCATCTATGTGACGCACGACCAGATCGAGGCGATGACGCTGGCCTCCAAGATCGCGGTGATGCGGAGCGGCGTGATCGAGCAGTTCGGTCCGCCCGAAGAGCTCTACGATCGGCCGGCCAGCCTGTTCGTCGCCGACTTTCTCGGCTCGCCATCGATGAACCAGCTGGCGGGAACGCTGCGGGTCGAGGATGGCCGGGTGTTCGTCGAGCATGCCGGCGGCCGCAGCGAGGTCACCGGCTACCCATTCGCGGCGCCACCCAAAGACGGGCTCGAGGTGGTGCTGGGCCTGCGTCCCGAGCAACTGAGCATCGGCGAGGGGGGTGGAGCAGGGCGGCTGACGGTCCGGCTCCTGCTGATCGAGCCGCTCGGCGCCGACAGTCTTGCTTGGTGCGAGGTGGGTGGCCAGCGGATGTCGGTGCGGGTGCCGCCGGCACTGGCCAGATCCCTTTCCGGTGAACTGCCGGTGAGCTTCGCGCCCGCCACTGTTTCGCTGTTCGACAAGACCATCGGCCACCGTCTCTGACGGGCCCACAGCACGGAGAGTTTCGTATGTTTTTTGGCACCAATGTCTATGGCTGGACGCTCCTCGCCCGCCGGGACGGCAAAGACTGGAGCGTTGAAAGCGCCATGGCTGATGCCAGGGCGGCGGGCATCAGCGGCTGGGAGCATTCCTTCCGCAAGGCCGAGGATGTCGAGGGCGTTGCGGCGGCGGCAGCGCGACAGGGCCTCGCCATGCGTTCAGCCTATGTGTTCGGCGCCTTCCATGAGCCCGAGCTCGCCGCCGCGGCAAGCGCCAACGCGCTCGAGGTCGCCGCGGCGCTGCGCCAGGTCGGGGTGCGGCAACTGATCTTCAACCCGGATCCGCTGCCGGGCGGGGCGCTGAAATCGGATGCGCAGCTGCGGACGCAGAGCGCGGCGATCGAGGCGTTGGGCCAGCAGCTCGCCGCCGCCGGCAGCCGGCTGCTCTACCACACGCATGATCCCGAGATGAAAGGCGGGGCACGCGAGTTCCACCACATGATGGTCAATACCGACCCGGCCGCAGTCGGGCTCTGCCTCGATGTGCATTGGGTCTATCGCGGCGCCGAGAACAGCCAGGTGGCGCTCGAGGACATCGTCAGCCTCTATGCCGCGCGCATCGGGCTGTTGCACCTGCGCCAATCTGCCGGTGGGGTGTGGACCGAGGATATCGGGGCCGGTGACATCGACTTCGGCGCGCTGGCCGCACATCTGGTGGCGCGGGGCGTCAAGGCGCACCTGGTGCTGGAACTGGCCATGGAGGCCGGCACGCCGGCGCAGCTCTCGGGCACCGAAGCCAATGCGCGCAGCATCGCCTATCTCGAGCCGCTGTTCTCAGAAATCGCCATCAACTGAGGTCCATGATGAACTGGAGACTGTTTCTCATCGGCGCCGGGGCGATCGCCCACCAGCACGCCAAGGCCGCGAAGCGACTGGGCGAGGTGGAGATTTTCGCCGCCGATCCATTCGAGACGGCGCGCGCCAATTTCGCCGCGGCCTTCCCGCAGGCGACCTTGTTCGACAATCCGACCGCGATGCTCGCGAGTTCAGCGGCGCAGAGCCGCGACATCGTGGTCGTCGCGGTGCCGCCCTGGCTGCACAAGGATGCCGCCCTCGAGGCCATTGGTTCGGGCCGGCATGTGCTGATCGAAAAACCGGTGGCTCGAACCATGGCGGAGTTCGACGCCATTCGCGACGCAGCCGCGCGGGCCAAGGTCTATCTGGGCGACTGCAGCGTGCGCTTTCTTGTCGGCGACGCCTTGCCGCGCGCCCGCGGGCTGCTTGCCGGTGGCGGCATCGGCAGGCCCTATCACGCCCGCCTCGTCAATCGGCGCCCGCGGTCGCGCCCGGGCATCGAGTATCAGCCTTCGAGCACCTGGTTCCTCGACAAGGACAAGAGCGGTGGCGGTGCGATTTTCGACTGGGGTGTCTACGACCTCACCATGTTCTTCGATGTGCTGCGTCCGGTGGCGGCCGAGGTCCACAGTGCCTGGCTCGCGGCGCCCAGGACCGCGATTGATCCGCCCGATCATCCGATCAGCATCGAGACCCATGCCGGCGCGTCGATGACGCTGACGCTCGAGGATAGGTCGCGGGTGAGCTTCGACTATGAGCGCGGCAACGGCCTGCACGGCGAACCGCAGGCGACGCTCAATGTCGATGGCACCGAAGGTGGCCTCACCTGGCAGTGGTGTCCGCCCTTCGAGGACAACATCGCGACGCTGACCCACCATGTCGATGTCGGCGGCAAGATCGAGAGCCGAACCGAACGCTTCGGCGAGTTCGGCTGGGAGGAGGTGCACGCCCAGCCCCTGCTGGCCTTCGCCGCCCGGATCGAGGGCCGGCAGAGCGTGATCCTGCCCGAGGCGCGCCTGGCGTTCAATTTCGGGGTGATGTCGGCGATCTATGTGTGCGCCGAGACCAGCCGGCCCGTCGAAGTCCGGCTGGAGGTCTAGGCGAGGAAAGCGGCGGCGCACCCGGCGCGCCTGCCGCTTTCTCACATCGCCGGAATGTTCTCCTTGAAGATGATCCGGGGTTCGATCAGCTTGCGGGTCAGGAACGGCGCCGAGGCAGCGATCGAGCCGAGCAACTGGATCACCGACTGCTCGGCGATGAGCCGGGCATTCTGGTCGATGACCACGTCGACCTGATCGTTGAGCAGGTAGCCGCGGGTCAGCTTGGTCAGGTCGTGGCAGATGAAATATGGCCGGCGCCCCTTGTGCGCTTCCGACAGCGCCCGCACCACACCGGATCGGCCGGCCCCGATGCAGTAGATGCCGTCGATCGGCTCCTTCGCCTCGAGCATCCGGCTGGCGGCGCGGTAGCTGGTTTCGGGCTGGTCGTTGATCTCCTGTACTTCGGAGACGACGAGATCGGGGAACTCCTCGGCAAGCACCGACCGGAAACCCATCTCGCGCTCCTCGTGACCGCGATAGACACGCGATCCGGTCAACAGCGCCAGCCGGCCCTTGCCCTGCAGAAAGCGGCCGAACAGGTGGGCGACGGTCCGCCCCGCAACACGGTTGTCGATGCCGACATAGGCGGAGCGGGGGGCTGCCGGAACGTCGGTCACGATGGTGACCACGCGAACCCCGCCCTCGACGATCTCACGGATGATGTTGCGGGTCTTGGGGTGATCGAGGGCAATGACGCCGACGCCGTGGACGGTTTCGGACAGCTTGTCGATCGCCCGCTGCAGGTGGTCGGGCGACGTCCCTTCGATATCGTGGATGGTGCATCGCGAGACCAGCGGCAGGCGGGCGCAGAAATCCTCGAGGTGATCCGCCAAGTCGACCATGAAGGCATTGCCGCCGATCGGCAGCATGAACTCGAGGTGCGCCGGCCGGGAGGGCAGGGTGACGGCCCCCATCGTCGGCAGATAGCCGAGCTGCTGTGCCGCTTCTAGCACCCGCTGGCGGTTGGCCGCCGAAACCCCCGGACGGTTGTTGAGGGCCCGGTCAACCGTGGCGGTCGACAGCCCGCACGCCGCCGAAATATCCAACATCGTTGCCTTCATCTCGCATCCTGATCTGATGGAATCTGATGTGCCATGTGATTGGCTCCCATCAATCCTTTTCATAGCTTCGGCACGAACACAATGAGCCGTCGCGGCCGATTCCGAGGTAGATGAAAATGGGTGCGCTGGCTGGTCGGCACGTGGTGATTTCGGGCGCGGCCGGCGGTCTGGGCACCGGGCTTTGCCTGCGGCTGCTGCGTGAAGGGGCGCGCGTTCTTGCGACCGACGTAAGCGAGGTGAAGGGCCTGGCGCTGTGCGAGGCCATCGCAGAGGCCGGGCTGCCGCAGGAGCGCTGCAACTTCGTGGTGCTCGATCAATCCGGCGAGGACGCGGTGGCGGCCGGGATGGCTGAGGCGATTGCCCGGCACGGCGCGCCCGATGCGCTGGTCAACAACGCCGCCATCTATCCCAGCATGCCCACCGAGGACCTGCCCTACGAGCTGTTCATGCAGGTGCAGGCGGTCAATGTCGGTGGCGCCGTGGCGCTGCTGCGCGCCTGTCTCCCCGGGCTCAAGGCCTCGGGCAACGGGCGGGTGGTCAACATCTCGAGCATCACCTTCGATACGGGCTACAGGAATCTGTCGGCCTATGTCGCAGCCAAGGGCGCGCTTATCGGCCTTGCCCGGGTCTGGGCGCGCGATCTGGGGCCGTTCGGCATCACCGCCAACGCCGTATCGCCGGGGGCCTTTCCCACCGATGCCGAAAAAATCCACCCCGACCCCGAGCAGTACACGCAGTTCGTGCTCGACCAGCAGGCGGTGAAACGGCGCGGCACGAACGAGGATTTCGCGGGGCTCGTATCGTTCCTGCTCGGGCCCGATGCCGGGTTCATCACCGGCCAGACGATCCGCGTCGATGGCGGCTGGATGATGGCGTGAGGAGAGTGCGATGAGCGACACCGAACATGGGCGCATCACCGCCCTGCGCCAGGGGCGGGTGCTGCAGATCATTCTCGATCGGCCAGCCAAGCTGAACGCCGTGTCGCGCCAGATGGCGCGGCAACTCGAGGCGCTGGTGGCCGAGATCAATACCGATGACGAGGTGCGTTGCGTGGTCCTGACCGGTGCCGGCGAGCGCGCGTTCTGCGCCGGGACCGATATCAGGCAGCTCGACGAGTTCGACGATGCGTGGAATTTCCGCAATCGCGAGGATTACTGCATGTCGGTGCGCCGGATCAGCAAGCCGGTGATCGCAGCCATCAACGGCTATGCGCTCGGCGGCGGGCTCGAAATGGCGCTGAGCTGCGACATCCGGTTGGCCGCAGCGACGGCTCAGTTCGGCGCGCCGGAGATCAAGCTGGGCTGGATCGGCGGCGGCGGTATGGCGCAGCTGCTCAGCCGTTCCGCCGGGACCTCCAACGCCTCGCTGATGCTGATGAGCGGCGACGCGATCCCGGCCGGCAAGGCGCTGGCCTGGGGGCTGGTGTCCGAGGTGATGGAGCCTGCCGAACTGATGGCGCGCAGCATGGCGCTGGCGGAGACCATAGCGTCCCGTGCGCCGATCGCCGCCGAGATGGCCAAGCTCAATGTCGAGGCGGCGGCGAACATGCCGGCAAAGCAGGCCACGCAATATGAGCTCGACCTGCAGGCGATCTGCTTTGCGACGAGCGATGCTGCCGAAGGGCGCGCCGCCTTCAAGCAGAAACGCGCCCCAATCTTCCGCCGCAAGTAGTTCGGAGCCGCGCCATGGTCGCCTTGTTTGGACGAGAGTTCAGCCGCCGCGAGGTGGCGGGACATGCCGGATCGCTGAGCCAGTTCGCCGGCGTGCGCCTGTCGACGCTGGCCGATGGGCTGGAGCGCGGCATCCGCATGCTCGAGTTCCGCTCGGGCACGGGCCTCATGTTCAGCGTGCTGGTGGATCGGGCGATGGATATCGCGACCTGCGAGTATCGCGGCCTGCCCATCGGCTGGCACTCGCCCAGCGGCTTCCGCCACCCGGGCCTGCACGAGTACGAAGGCGAGCACGGCTTTGCCTGGCAGCGCTCGTTCTCCGGCCTGCTGGTGACCTGCGGCCTCGACCACATCCTGTTCCCCGACGAGGCGCCGGCCGAGCACTATTTCTATCCGGCCCGCCAGAGCATCACCAATACCGTGCATGGGCGGATCAGCACGATCCCCGGCCGCCTCTCGGGCTATGGCGAGCGCTGGGAGGGCGATCGCTGCTTTCTGTGGGCCGAGGGGGTAATGACGCAGGCCGCGGTGTTCGCCGAAGATCTCGAACTGGTGCGCCGGATCGAGATCGAAGTGGGTACCAACCGGATTCACCTCAACGACGTGGTGCGCAACCGCGGTTTCAACCCTACGCCGCACATGTACTGCTACCACATCAATGTGGGGCACCCGGTGCTCGATGCCGGATCGCGTTACCTGGCGCCGATCGCCGACGTGGTCTGGGCCGCTCATGACGGCGACAATTATCGCGCCCAGGGGGTCGGCTACCACACGCTGGGGGGGCCGCAGGCGGGTTTCTACGAGCAGGTCTGGCAGCACGAACTGGCGGCAGATGCCGAGGGGCTCTGTTCTGTCGCCCTGGTCAACGACCGGCTCGGCATCGGCTTCGAGGTCACCACCCGCAAGGACCAGTTCCCCTGCATGTACGAGTGGCAGGACCTGCAGGCCGGCCATTATGCCGTCGGCATCGAACCCTCGACCCATCACGTGCTCGGCGCGGCCGAAGCGCGCCGGCGTGGGGAGGCCATCATGCTCGAAGGCGGCGAAACGCGCCGCTACGACACGGTGCTGTCGATCCTCCCCGACGCCGAGGCCATCGCGGCGGCCGAGGCGGCCATTGTCGGGGTCGCCCGGCAACCAGCCGACCCCTATCCGCGGCCATCCTACAATTTCCGCCCGCTCCGGCAGGGCTCACGAACCTCCTCATAAGGAAACCCCGCCATGGGCATTCTCACCGGCTATCGTGTCCTCGACTGCTCCATCGCCATGGCGGGACCGTTCGCGGCGCAGCGCCTTGGCGACCTGGGCGCCGACGTCATCAAGGTCGAGCCGACCAGCGGCGAGTGGCAGCGCCACACCTCGGCGGGCGGCATCAAGGGCAACCGGATCAATGTCTCGTTCCTGTCGCTCAACCGCAACAAGCGCTCGCTGGCGGTCGATCTCAAGAATGCCGACGGCAAGCAGGTGCTGCTCGAGCTGGTCAAGACGGCCGACGTGTTCCTGCAGAACTACCGCCCCGGCGTCGCCAAGCGGTTGGGCGTCGACTACGAGACGCTGAGCGCCATCAACCCCAAACTCGTCTACGTCTCGATGTCGGGCTATGGCGAAACCGGCCCCTACGTGAACAATCCCGGCCAGGACCTGATCCTGCAGGGCATGTCGGGCGCCATGCTGTCGGCCGGCCGGGCCGGTGAGCCGCCACTGGCGGCGGGGCAGTTCCTCGTCGATGCGGTGACCGCCTATACCGCGTTCGAAGGCGTGCTCGCCGCCCTGCTGCATCGCGAGCGCACCGGCGAGGGCCAGCTGGTGCAGGTCAATATGCTCGATGCCATCACCACCCTGCAGATGCAGGAATTGTCGGTCTATACGGTCGGCGGCAAGGCGCAGATGCGCTCGGCCGAACCGCACGCCCATGCCTATATCCGCTCCCCCTACGGCGCCTTTGCCACCGCCGACGGTTACATCATCGTGGCGTTCCCCTCGCTCGCCAATTTCGGTGCGGTGATCGGCGAGGACGCGTTCCTGACGATGAACGACGAAATCGACAGCTGGAAGCGGCGCGACGAGATTTTCGCGAGGACGCGCGAGCGGCTCAAGCACAAGACCACCGAGGAGTGGCTCGGGCTGTTCCGCGCCGCCGATGTCTGGGCGGGGCCGGTCTATGGTTATGCCGAACTCGTCGACGACCCGCAGATCCGGCACAACGGCACCTTCGTCGAGTACGAGCATCCGACCGAAGGGCCCATCAAGGCGCCGGGGTTCCCGATCAGGTTCTCGAGGACGCCGTCGGAGGTGCGCTTCGGCGCGCCGCTGGCCGGCCAGCACAGCCGCGACATCCTCAGGGAAGCCGGGTTTGCCGACGATAAGGTCGACAGCCTGATCGGCTCGGGTGCGGTGAGCGAGACCATGCTGTGAGCTATAGAGGGCTCACCTGGGATCATCCTCGCGGCTATGTCGCGCTCGAGGCCGCGGCGCGCCAATGGGGCGAAACGGATGGCGTCGAGATCGCCTGGGAGCGGCAGCCGCTGGAAGGCTTCGAGTCGCATCCGATTGCCGATCTCTGCGGACGCTACGACATCATCGTGCTGGATCATCCGCATCTGGGCGAGGCGGTGGCAGCGGGCGTGCTGCAGCCGCTCGATGCGATCCTCGGGCCCGCCACCATGGCGGATATCGCCCGGCACACGGTGGGCGCGTGCCTGTCGAGCTACAAGCTGGATGGGCAGCACTGGGCGCTGCCGCTCGACGCCGCCAGCCAGGTGATGGCTCTGCGCCCCGACCTGCTGGATGGACCGGTGCCCGTGCTTTGGAGCGAGGTGGGAGAGCTCTCCCGCCGCACCGGCAGGGTGCCGCTGTCGCTGGCCGGCCCGCACGCGCTGCTGACCCTCACCTCGATGGCGCTGGCGTTCGGCGACCAACCCGGCGCATCGGAAACCTACCTCGCCGACACGCCGGGCAGGCAAGCCATCGAACTGTTTTACGAGCTGGCTGCGTTGAGCCCGGCGAGCTGCCGCGACGACAACCCGATCGGGCTGCTGGAACGCCTGTCGGGCAGCACCGACATCGTGCTGGCGCCACTGGTGTTCGGCTACGTCACCTATGCGGGGGCGGACCGCGCCGCGCGCCTGGCGTTCCACAACCCCCCGCGTGTCGCTGCGGGGGGGCCGCTCGGCTCGGTGCTGGGGGGAACCGGCATTGCCCTCACCGGGCGCTGCCGGCCCACCGACGGCCTCGTTGTGCATTTGCGGCGGCTGCTCGGGAGCGCTGCGCAGGTCGAGTTCATCCCCAACCATGCCGGTCAACCGAGCCGTCGCGCCGCCTGGACCGACCAGCAGGTCAATGCCGATTGGGGGCAGTTCTATGCGCAGACGCTGCAGACGCTGGAACAGGCCTACGTCCGGCCCCGGCACAATGGCTACATGCAGTTTCAGCAGCGCGCCGCCGAGCTGGTGCGCGACGCAGCGATCAGGCGGCCGCCGAGCACAAGACTGATCGACGCGCTCAACCAGCTCTATGCAGAGCATCGGCCGAGCCGGGTGGAGGAGGAGTGACCATGAGCAAGTGGCGTATCGCCGGTATCAATTTCGATCACATGCATATGGGCGACCTGCTCCGCATGGCGCACGAACATCCCGATGCGGAGATCGTTGCGGTCTGCGACCGTGACACCTCGAGAATGGAGAGCGCGATAGCGAATTTCGCCCTCAGGGCGGATCAGGTCTACACCGATGTCGAGGCGTGTCTGGCTGGCGCGCGGCCGGATCTGGTGATCCTTTGCCCCGCCACTGCCGACCATGCCGTCGCCGTCGAGCAGGTGGCGCGGCAGGCGGTCGATATTCTCGTCGAGAAGCCGTTCGCCGCCAACCTCGCCGATGCGGACCGGATGCTCGCCGCCGTGGCGGCATCCGGGTCGCGCCTCGCGATCAACTGGCCCTTGCGCTGGTATCCCACGCACGCCACGACGAAGCGGCTGATCGACGAAGGGGTGATCGGCGAGGTGCTGGAAGTGCATTTCTACGACGGCAATCGCGGTCCGCTCTATCATCTGGCCGACAAGGTGGAAGTGTCCGACGCGGCGGTGCAGCAGGGCAAGGCGAGCTCGTGGTGGTACAGCAAGGCGGCGGGTGGCGGCTCGTTGCTCGACTATCTCGGCTATGGCGTGACGCTCGGTACCTGGTTCATGGACGGCAAGGCGCCCGAGACGGTCACATCGGTGGTTCACGGCGGTGCCGGCCTCGAAGTCGACGAGCACTCGGTCACCGTCTGCCGATATGATACGGGGCTGTCGAAGTACGAGACGCGATGGGGCACCTTCACCGACCCCTGGACCCTGCAACCGCAGCCGAAATGCGGCTTCGTCATCGTCGGCAGCGCCGGCACCATCTCAAGCTATGACTTCGAGCCGCATGTCGGGGTGCAGACCCGCTCGCAGCGTGCCATCACCAATGTCCCGGTCGATCGACTGGAGCCGCCGTTCCGCAACCCGGTCGAGTATGTGCTGCACTGCAAGCAGGGCCAGCAGCCGATCGGTGGCCCCCTGGACCCGACGCTCTGCCGCACGGCGCAGCGGATCATCGATACCGCGGTCGCCTCGGCACGACTGGGCCGCACACTGGAGTTGCTGCAGTGAGCGGCGGCAAGGATGCGCCGTCCCAGGACAGCTATGCCCTGGTTGCCGGCAACCTCGCCGAGATCGCGGCGCCGGAACTGCCCTATCGGCCTCCCATGCCTCGCGACCGCTCGGTGCCGATCGGGCTGATCGGGGCGGGAGGCATCAGCGCGGCGCATCTCGACGCCTATCGCGCCAGCGGTTTCAACGTCGTCGCCATCTGCGATCGCTCGCTGTCGCGCGCCGAGAAGCGCCGAGATGAGTTCTACCCGGGCGCCCGGATCACCGACGAGCCTGGCGAACTGATCGAGGACCCGGCGATCCCGGTGCTCGACCTGGCGCTGCACCCTGCGGCCCGCACGCCACTGATCCGGCAGTCGCTCGAAGCGGGCAAGCATGTGCTGTCGCAAAAGCCGTTCGTGATGGATCTGGCGGTCGGCGCCGAACTGGTCAGGCTGGCAGCGAACAAGGACGTGTTTCTCGCGGTCAACCAGAACGGCCGCTGGGCGCCCTACATGTCCTATATGCGCGAGGCGGTGCGGGCCGGACTGATCGGCGAGGTGATCGGCGTGCATGCCCAGCTGCAATGGGATCACAGCTGGATCGGCGGGACGCCGTTCGAGGACATCGACCAGATCATCCTCGAGGATTTCGCCATCCACTGGTTCGATTTTGTCGCCAGCGTCATCGGCGACACCGCCAGCAGCGTCTACGCGACAGGGACGCGAGCGCACGGGCAGTCGGTGCGCTCGAAACTTCTGGCACAGGCGATGATCGGCTTTCCGGGCGGGCAGGCGTCACTGGTGTTCGATGGCGCGGCGGCTCACGGCCCGCACAACCTGACGACCATCGCCGGCACGAAAGGCACGCTGCGCAGCATCGGACCAGACCTCGGCGTCCAATCGGTTCGCCTCTATCTCGCCGAAGGCGTTGCCGTACCGAGGCTGGAAGGGCAGTGGTTCAACGACGGTTTCGCCGGCGCCATGGGGGCGCTGCTCGTCGCTATCGAAACCGGGGCGGCGCCGATCAACGACGCCGCCGCGAACCTGAACTCGCTGAAGCTGGTGAAGGCTGCGCTCGAAAGCGCGGAGCACGGTCGGGTGGTGATCCCCGGTTGAGGCGGCATGGTCCCCGATCACCTGGACGAGCCTCGCGGAAGCGGGGTTCCCGACCAATCTGATCCACGACGTCGTGCCTGGCGCGCTCTAGTGCGTTGCCCGATAGACGAGGGAGACCGGCACCACGACGTGCTGGACGCTCTTTTCGTCGCCGGAGATCGTGGCCAGCATCAGCGAGACGGTCTTGGACGCCATGTCGTCGAGATGTTGATCCACCGTCGTCAGTCCGAAGGTCTGGCGGGTCGCTTCGTCGGAATCGTCGAAGCCGACGACCGACAGGTCCTCGGGGACGCGCAGCCCGAACTCGCTGCGGGCAACCATCAGGGCGGCAATCGCCATCACGTCGTTGGCGCAGAACAGCGCGTCGGGGCGGGGTGACAGCGAGAGCAGCCGCCGCGCGGCCTCGGCGGCTTCCGCATGCCGGTACTCGCCGCTCTCCTGCGCGTAAATGGTCATGCCGAGCTCGGCCAGCCGGTCCTTGAGCCCCAGCCCGCGATCGCGACCGCTCGAGGTGTTCGCTTCGCCCGAGATGAAGGCAATGCGCTTGCGGCCTGCCTCGACGAGCAGGTCGGCGACCATGCGGCCGCCGCGATAGTTGTCGCTGCTCACCGAACTCACACCGCCATCGCGCAGGTAGTTGTTGACCAGGACGACCGGACGGCCCGATCGCTGCAGCGCCACGGCCATGCTCGAGCTCAGGGTCGCCGCGGTGACGATCACGCCGTCCACCTGGTACTGCAGCAGCTTGGACAGGTAGTCGTCGATGTGGCTGGAGCGCGACACCATCAGCAGCACTGCATAGCCATTGGCCTGCAGTTCGGTGCTCATGTGCACCAGCAGCTGTGAGTAGAACGGATTCTCGAGGTCGGTGGCGATGATCCCGACCAGCCGCGAGCTGTTCTTGCTGAGGCTGCGGGCGATGGCGTTGGGCTGGTAGTCCAGCATCGCCGCCGCCGCCATCACCCGCTCGCGCGTCTCGTCGGCGATGTATGCGCCGGGCGTAAAGGCGCGCGACACCGCGGAACGCGACACGCCGGCGAGGCGTGCAACGTCGTGTGAACCCGCTCTCTTCTTGGTGTCCTTCATCCCCATACCGCTACCATAGACGTTCCGCCAACTCGACACTTGACCCCGCTTAGCACATTGTCATAGCCTGCACACGTGTGCAGAGCCAATATTTTGCTGGCAACGGGCACATGGTCCTGCAAAGCCGGGACGTGGAGGATTTGCTCCGACGAGGGGCACAGGAGGAGATAGAAAATGACGGCTGATATCAGCCGGAGGGCGCTGCTGAAGGCAGCGGGCCTCTCCGGTGCCGGCTTGGCTTTTGCCAGCATCATGGGTCCATCACTGGCACTGGCGCAGGCTTCTGCACGCGGTTTCACAGAGTCGCCGATGCTGGCGGAAAAGGTGGCCGCCGGGCAGCTTCCGCCGCTCGACGAGCGCCTGCCGGAGGAAGTCTTCAAGGTCGGGCAGGGCGTCCTGCTGCAGGACGAGTTCCAGACCTGGGAAGACGGGTCTTTCGGCGGGGAGCTGCGGGTCGCTTCGGTGTTCCCCACACCGTTCACGTTCCTCGGCGGCGGCGGCACCATCCTGCGTTCGCCGGGCCAGACCACCGAGGCGTCGCTGCCCAACGTGGTCAGCGCCTTCTCGCATTCGGACGACTATACGGTGTTCAAGTTCACCATCCGCAAGGGCCTGCGCTGGTCCGATGGCGAGCCGGTGACCACCGAGGACGTTCGCTTCCATTTCGAGGACATCTACGGGGATCCCGAAGTCGGACGGGCGTGGCCGGCCCAGCTGTTCACGCAGGGCAATTCCACCATGGGTCCTGCAAAGCTCAACATCATCGACGAGTACAGCTTTGAGCTGACCTTCTCGGCGCCGTATGGCTTCTTCATTGCCGATCTCAACTCGTGGATCCCCAACTACGAGCTGCTGTTCCGGCCGGCGCACTACTTCAAGCAGTTCCACAAGAAATACGCCGACCCCGCCAAGCTCGAGGAACAGCTCAAGGCCAATGCCATCGACAGCTGGTCGCAGCTGCTCAAGCTCAAGGAGCCTCCGCACTGGGAGTATGGCACCGCGGCCGCGCTGGGCATGCCGGTGCTGCTGCCCTGGGTGCTGACCGAGTATTCCGAGCAGCGCACGGTGTTCGAGCGCAACCCCTATTACTGGCATGTCGACGGCAAGGGGCAGCAGCTGCCCTATATCGATCGCATCGTGAACAACCGCGCCGCCGATCGCGACGCGCAGGTCAACGCGACGCTGGCCGGCCAGGTGGACCTCGCCGTCGAGACCGACGCCCCGCTCAGCAAGATGTCGGTCTATGTGCAGAATGCCGAGGCCGGTGGCTATCGGGTGTTCACGACCGGCTCGTTCAACTACCCGATCCAGCTGTTTCTCAACCACGACTACGAATACGACAAGGCGGACTCGGCCTGGCAGAAGCTCGTGGCGGATCCGGAGCGCCGCTTCGGCCGCGCCATCGGTCTGGCGATCGACCCGCAGGACATCAACGACTCCGTGTTCTACGGCATGTTCGGCGAGCCGTTCCTCACCACCAAGAGCTTCGATCCCGATGAAGCCGAAGGCCTGCTCGATGCGATCGGCATGTCGGAGCGTGATGGCGAGGGCTTCCGACTTGGGCTCGATGGCCAGCGCTTCGTGCTGCGCCTGTCGTTCTCCGAGGCGTCGTCGGACTTTCCGCCGGTCGCCGAATTGCTCAAGGAGCAGCTCGAAGCTGTCGGTATCCGGGTGGAGATCGACCCGCTGGGCATCGATTTCGGCCTGTTCAACCAGCGCAAGGCCGCCAACGAAATCCAGGCCTCGCTGTTCTGGAACGATGGGACGGCGTGGGAGGGCGGTATCTCGGAAGACTATCTGCCCAGCCACAAGGGGCCGTGGTCGCCGATGACCTGGCAGTACTACATCACCCAGGGCAAGGAAGGTCGTGAGCCGCCTGCATATATCCAGGAGTTCTACGACATCCACACCGAGCGCAAGGCCTACCCGCCGGAGTCCGAACAGGGCAAGGCGCTGTATGCCAAGATGATGCAGTGGTTCGACGACAACTACGTGCTGTTCCCGGTGTCGGGCCTCAAGGTGGTGCCGAACGTCGTCCATGCCGGGCTGCGCAATACGCAGAACGAAGGGGCGCCCTACGAGCTCGACTCGTACCTGTCGAGTGAAGGGCTCTGGTTCCAGACCTGACGAAAGTGCACGACCGGGCGCTGGCATGCAGCGTCCGGTCCCCCCTCAAACATCGAACCGGAGCGTCGTCGAAGTGCTGCAATTCGCCCTGCGCCGCCTCGGGATACTGATCCCGTTCCTGATCGCGATCTCGATCGTCTCCTTCATTGTCATTCAGCTGCCGCCGGGCAGCTATGTCGACAGTTACGTCAATAACCTGCGCCTGCAGGGCAACGTCGTCAGCGCCGAACAGGAAGGAAACATCCGCGCCATGTACGGGCTCGATAAGTCGATGCCCGAGCAATACGCGCTGTGGATGGGCAAGATCGTCTTCGCCGGCGATTTCGGCAGCTCGTTTCGCTACAATCGCCCGGTGGCCGCCATCCTGATGGAGCGGGTGCCCAGCACCATCATCCTGTCGCTGACTGCCATCGCGTTCACCTGGCTGCTCGCGGTGCCGCTCGGCATCCTGTCGGCGGTCAAGCAGTACTCGGTCTGGGACCATACGCTGACCCTGATCGGGCTCGTGGGGCTCGCCGTTCCCGGCTTCCTGCTCGCGCTGGGCATCATGTTCGTCGTCTACCAGAACACCGGCTGGCTGGTGAACGGCTTCTTCTCGCCGCCGTTCCGAGAAGCGCCATGGTCGCTCGCCAAGGTGCTGGACCTGCTCAAGAACGTCTGGCTGCCCATCCTGGTGCTGACGATCGGTGGCATGGCGACCATCACCCGCGTGCTGCGCGCCACCCTGCTCGACGAGCTCAACAAGCAATATGTGACCACGGCGCGGGCCAAGGGCGTGCCGGAGATGACGAACGTGCTGCGCTATCCGCTCCGTATCGCCATCAACCCGCTGCTGTCCACCCTGGGCTGGATGCTGCCGGCCGTGGTCGGCGGCGAGATCGTGGTGTCGAAGGTGCTGAATCTGCCCACGATCGGGCCGGTGCTGCTCGAGGCCAGCATCACGCAGGATATGTACCTGGCCGGAGGCATCGTCATGATCCTCAGCGTGCTCACGGTTTTCGGCACCTTCATCTCGGACCTGCTGCTGGCGCTGAACGATCCGCGCATCAGGATGGAGTAGGGGAGATGTCCGACACCACCACCAGCGCCCCGGCGCCCCGCCCCAAGAAGGTGCAGGATCGTATCGATCGGCTGAGGGCCCAGTACTCCACCGGCGGCGATCGGCGCCGTCAGCGGGCCGAGCAGCTCTACAGCGCCTCGCAATGGCAACTGATGCGGGCCAAGTTCGGCAAGCACAAGCTGGCCATGGTCAGCCTCTACTTGCTGATCCTGTTCTATGTGGTTGCGATCCTTGCCGATTTCATCGCGCCCTACGATCCGCAGGAGCGCTCCCGCCAGCACATTTTCGCGCCGCCTTCGGCCATCCACTTCTTCGCTCCCGATGGTGGCTTTGTCGGCCCTTACGTGTTCGACAGCCGCACCCGGGTAAACCCCAAGACCTTCAAGTACGACCTGATCGTTGCCGATAATGCCGACATGAACCCGGTCGTGCTGTTTCCGAAGACCGACCCGTATCTGCTGATGGGCGTCATCCCGATGTCGGTGAAGCTGTTCGGCACCACCAGCCGGCAACCGGTCTTCCTCCTGGGTGCGGACAACCTGGGACGCGACCTGTTCTCGCGTATCGTGCATGCCTCGCGGGTATCGCTGTTCGTCGGCTTCGGCGGCGTGCTCATCAGCTTCGTGCTCGGCGTCGCGCTGGGCGGCATTTCGGGCTATGTCGGCGGCAAGGTCGACGTCATCATCCAGCGCACCATCGAGCTGGTGATGAGCGTGCCGCAGATCCCGCTATGGATGGCCCTCGCCGCGGCCATTCCGGCGGAATGGACCGGCATCCAGACCTATTTCGCCATCACCCTCGTTTTGTCGCTCGTCGGGTGGACCGGCCTCGCCCGCGTGGTGCGCGGACGCATCCTGTCGATGCGCGAAGAGGATTATGTGATGGCGGCGCGGATCTCGTCGGCCAGCAGCTGGTCGATCATTACCCGGCATCTCATTCCCGGCTTCACCAGCTACCTCATCGTGCACATCACCATCGCCATCCCGTTCATGATCCTGGGCGAGACGACGCTCAGCTTCCTGGGCATCGGCATCCGCGCGCCCGATGTCAGCTGGGGCTCGCTGCTGCAGCAGGCGCAGGATGTGGTGGTGCTGAGCAACTATGTCTGGCTGCTGTGGCCCGCCGCCTTCGTCGTGGCGGCGGTAGTGCTGTTCAACTTCATCGGAGACGGGTTGCGCGATGCCGCCGACCCCTACGCCAAATGACCCCGAGCGCTTCTCTGAAATCGACCGAACCACGCCTGAAGGTCGAAGGGCTGAAGACCTATTTCTTCCTCGACCACGGCATCTTGAAAGCCGTCGACGGCGTCGATTTCCATGTCGGCGAGGCGGAGTCGGTCGGCATTATCGGCGAATCCGGCTGCGGCAAGAGCATTACCGCCCAATCGATGCTGCAACTGGTGCGGGGCCGCGGCCAGATCGTCGCCGGTCACGCCGTGCTCAGGCGCAAGCAGGGCGAGATGGTGGACATCCTCTCGCTCGACCCAGACTCCGCCGAAATGCGCTCGGTGCGCGGTGACGATGCCTCGATCATCTTCCAGGAGCCGATGACCAGCTTCTCGCCGGTCCACACCATAGGCTTCCAGATCGGCGAGATGCTGCGGCTGCACACCAAGCTCTCCGAGGCGCAGATCCGCGAACGGGTCATCGCCATGCTCGGCCGGGTCGGCATCTCCAATCCCGAGGTGCGGATCGACGAGTACCCGCACCAGCTGTCGGGCGGCATGCGGCAGCGCGCCATGATCGCGATGGCGCTGATCTGCCACCCGCAGATCGTCATCGCCGATGAACCGACCACGGCGCTGGACGTGACCATCCAGGCGCAGATCCTCGACCTGATGCGTGACCTGCAGGACGAGCTGGGGATGTCGATCGTCTACATCACCCACAACATGGCGGTGGTGGCCGAGAATGTCAGCCGCGTCTACGTCATGTACCTGGGCCGGGTGGTCGAGACCACCACGACGGAACGGCTGTTCAAGGATCCCAAGCACCCCTACACGCAGAAACTGCTGCGCTCGATCCCCCATCCGGGGCGGCCCGTGGAGCGCCTCGAAGTCATCGAAGGGAGCGTCCCCAGCGCGGTCGATCCGCCACGGCGCTGTGGCTTCTTCACCCGCTGCCCCAGTGCCATGGCCGGCGTCTGCGATGCCGCAATCCCGGCATTGACCAAGGTGGACGACGAGCACTGGGCGCGGTGTTTTCTGCTCAGCGATGAAAAGGAGGCCGAGGATGAGTGGTCAAGCCTCTGACGACAACGCGATCCTGAGGGTCGAGCAGGTCTCGAAGCAGTTTGTGTCGAGGTCCGGCATTGGCGCCAGGAACGCTCCGGTCATCCGTGCGGTGGACAACGTGTCGCTGCACATCAATGCCGGCGAGACGCTGGCGGTGGTGGGGGAGTCGGGTTCGGGAAAATCGACTTTGGGGCGTTCGATCGTACGCGCCATCGACCCCAGCCAGGGCGCGGTCCAGCTCAAGCTCGACACCGGCGAGTGGGTCGACCTGGCGCGCCTGAGCGAGCGGCAGCTGCGGCAGCTGCGGCGCCACTTCCACATGATCTTCCAGGATCCGTACTCTTCGCTCGATCCGCGCATGACCGTGTTCGACATCATCGCCGAACCCCTGATCTACAACGAGCGCGTGTCGCGAGCCGAAGCGCGTCGCCGGGTCATCGAGGTGCTGGAACTGGTCGGGCTGGGCGAGCGCCACCTCAACCACTACCCGCACGCCTTTTCCGGCGGCCAGCGGCAACGCATCGGCATCGCCCGTTCGCTGATCTGCAAACCGCGGCTGATCGTTTGCGACGAGGCCGTGTCGGCGCTGGACGTTTCGGTTCAGGCGCAGATCCTCAACCTGCTGAAGGATCTGCAGCAGCGCTTCGGGCTGGCCTTCATGTTCATTGCCCACGACATCGCCGTGGTGGAGTTCATCGCCCACCGGATCGCCGTGATGTATGTGGGCCGCATGGTGGAGCTGGGCGAGACGCGCGCCATCATCGATCGACCGCTGCACCCCTATACCGAGGCGCTGCTGTCATCGGTGCCGATGACCGACCCGACGCGCGAGCGCTCCGGCAAGCGGCTCAGCGGCGAGATCGCCAGCCCGATCAACCCGCCGAGCGGCTGCCATTTCCATCCGCGCTGCCCTTACGCGACCGAACGCTGCAAGGCCGAAATCCCGCAATGGCGGGAGCTCGAGCCGGGCCGCTTCGTCGCCTGCCACTTCGCCGCCGAGCTCCGCCTCGCCGGCATGATCCAATCCCACACACCGCACCACGAGCTGCACAAATGACCATCGCCGCCGAGCAGATCAAGACCGCCCGCAATCTGCGGCTCCATATGCTGGCCGACCCGTTCCGGCCAACCTTCCACTTCGTCGTGCCCGAGGATTACGCCAAGCCGGCCGACCCGAACGGCGCCATCTGGTGGAACGGCCGCTACCATCTGGGCTATATCTACCAGGATGATGGCGTGCACTACTGGGGGCACGTGTCGAGCCGGGACCTGCTGCACTGGCGCCATCACAAGCCCTGGCTGCTGCCCACCCCCGACAGTCCGGAAGAGGGCATTTTCAGCGGCAACGCGATGATCGACAAGAATGGCGAAGTGTCGATCTTCTACCACGGGGTGAAGGTCGGAAACTGCATCGCCACCAGCAGCGAGCCGCTGCTCGAGAATTTCCGCAAACTGCCGAGCAATCCGATCGTCCCGGTGGAAGCGCCCGACAAGTGGCGGGAATCGGCCAAGCTGCCATATGCCTCGTGGGATCCCCACGGCTGGCTCGACGGCGATACCTACTATGCCATTTTCGGGGGAACCCAGCCCGCCATCTTCAAGGCCACCGAGCTGGACGACTGGAGCTATGTGGGAGACCTGTTCGCCCATACCGTCGATGGCACCACCATCCGCGAGGATGTCTCGTGCCCCGATTTCTTCAAGCTGGGCGACAAGTGGGTGCTGATGGGGATCAGCCACGAGCACGGCACCCGCTATTTCGTCGGCGAATGGAAGAACGAGCAGTTCCACCCCGAAGTGCACGAGCGCATGAGCTGGGTCGACAACACCTATTTCGCGCCGGAAAGCATGGAAGCGCCCGATGGCCGGCGCATCCTGTGGGCCTGGATATTCGATCAGTGGGACGAAGCGACCGAGAAGGCCGCCGGGTGGTCGGGCGTTTTCGCGGTGCCGCGCGAACTGTGGCTGCACGATGACCTGCGCCTCGGCATGCGGCCGGTCGAGGAACTGAAGCAGCTGCGCTACAATTCCCGCTCGGCCAGTCCCTTGGCGCTCACCGGCCATGCTGAGCTGGACATTGCCGGTGGCGATACGATCGACATCGAGGCGGCCTTCGATGTCGGCGCGGCATCGAGCGTCGGCCTCGAGGTGCGTCGGTCCGCCGATGGCAGCGAGACGACAATCGTCGGCTATGACGCACAAAAGGGCGAGCTGTTCTTCGATACGACCAATTCGTCCCGCAGCGGCCTCGGCCTCAAGATCCGGGAAGCCGGTCCGCTCAAGCTCGAGGCGGGCGAGCCGCTGCGGCTGCGCGTCCTCATCGATCGTTCGGTGGTGGAAGTCTTCGCTAACGATCGGCAGGCCATTACCAGGCGCATCTACCCCGATGCGGCGAGCAACGGCGTTGCGGCCTTTGCCGCCGGGGAGGGCGGCAGGCTGACCAGCCTCGAAATCTGGGACATGATGCCGTCCAACCCCTATTGAGGCCACCGATGAACCCATTGCGTCCCCGCTATCACTTCTCGCCCCAGGCCGGCTGGATCAATGATCCCAACGGCGCCGTGCGGGTGGATGGCCTTTATCACCTGTTCTACCAGGCCAACCCGCATGGGTTGGTGCACGGCCCGATGCATTGGGGGCACGCGACGAGCGTCGACCTCGCCAACTGGACCGAGCAGCCCATCGCGCTCTATCCCGAAGCGAGCGGCCAATGCTTTTCGGGCAGCGCCGTCGCGGCCCGTGAAGGGCGGGTGGCGCCGGAGCTTGCTGCGGACGACGCGATCCTGCTGTTCTATACCGCCCACCGGGATGGCAGCCCCTATGTCGAGGACCAGGCCATCGCCATCGCCGATCGCGGCATGACCAGCTTCCGCAAGTTTGCTGGCAATCCGGTGCTGCCAACCCCGGGGCCGCGCGATTTCCGTGACCCCAAGGTGATCTGGCACGCCGCGACCCAGCGCTGGATCATGGTGGTTACGCATGGCCAGTCGATCGGCATCTACTCGTCGTCCGATGCGCTGAGCTGGCAGGCGGAAAGCGAGTTCGGCAGAAGCGAAGGCCGACATGGCACAGGGCCGTGGGAGTGTCCCGACCTGTTCCCGATCACGGTCGAAGGCAGTGGCGAGCAGGCGTGGATCCTGGTGGTCGGGCTCGGCCAGGGGCATATCTCAGGCGGCTCGGGGACACAGTATTTCGTCGGAGATTTCGACGGCCAGGTGTTCCGCAACCGTCATTCCGCCGAAACGGAATTGTTCATGGACTGGGGCCGCGACTACTACGCCACCCAGAGTTTTTCCGGCCTCAACGGCGAGGATCCGCTCGCGGTCGCCTGGATGAGCAACTGGCTATATGCCAACCACACCCCATCGGAAGACTTCCGCGGCAGCATGAGCTTGCCGCGCCGCCTGACGCTGATCGAAACACCCCATGGCCTGCGTCTCGGCCAGCGGGTCGACGAGGCCGTGCGGGCGGCTTTCGACCCGCTGTCGGTCGCAGCCGGCACTCCCGCAACCCCGTCGTCCGCCGCCTATCGGTTCGCGCATCGCTGGGCCGGAGAGGTCGGCGACGAACTGACCCTGTCGCTGTTCGGGGAGGCCGATCCGGTCTTCACCGTCAGGCGCACCGCGAGCGACACCTGTTCGGTTACCATTAATCGCGGTGCTCATCCGGCCATCGCACCGGAGCGCGGCTTCGCCACGGACTTCACCATCGACATCATCCATGCCGGCCCGTTGGACATCGACGTCTTCGTCGACCATGGTCTGGTGGAGATCGGCTGTGCGGGCGGGCTACACTGGTTCAGCAACATCTATTTCCCGGCCGATCCGGCCGGGCGCGTGACGCTCGCCGCCTGAGCGAGGCACGCAGGGGAGGAAAGCATGAAGCGTTCTGCAATCAACCGGGCGATCCGTCGGGCCGAAGACCTGCTCGCGACGCACCATTGGACGCTGCCGGTCTGGGGGCGCTGGACGGCAGAGAATTTCCGCCAGGACCCGGAAACGGCGCGCTATCTCACGCGCCACCAGATGGGTTGGGACGTCACGGATTTCGGCTCCGGGCGCTTCGATGAGATCGGCCTCGTGCTGTTCTGCCTGCGCAACGGGATCGTAGGCGGCGAGGGGGAGATCACCTATGCCGAGAAGCTCCTGGTGGTCGAGGAGGGCCAGGTGACGCCCTCGCACCTGCATCGCGCCAAGATGGAAGACATCATCAACCGGGCCGGCGGCGTGCTGGTCATCGAGTTCTGTCCCGCCGACGATGACGGCGCCGTCATCGAGCGCGAACTGACGGTGTTGGTCGACGGTATCGCCACCACGCTCAAACCCTGGGAACAGCTCCGGCTCGAGCCCGGTCAGGGCGTGACGATTCCTCCGGGACTGTACCACCGCTTCTACGGTGAACAGGGGCGTGGGGTGGTGCTGGTCGGCGAGGTCAGCAAGGTCAATGACGACCAGACCGACAACTATTTCCTCGATCCGATCGGTCGCTTCTCGACCATCGAAGAAGACGAAGCGCCGGTCCGGCTGCTGTGGAACGAGGCAGGTCGGTAGACAGCCGGGCCGCATGGCTGCTGCCGGGGTGCGCGGATGGCTGGCCTTTGCCGGCTGATCTTTGCTAAGCTACGCACTCCGAATTTCAGCACTGACCCGAAAGAACCAGCACGGCCCTGGCCGTGACAGGCTTTCATTCTTGCGACCAAGGTGGCGATGATGAAGAGGCCTTTTGTTTCGTTGCGTCCGGAGATCACCCGGACGCATGCATTGATCCTGATGGACTGGCTGGAGGACGAGCGGGTCACCCGCTACCTGAGCGATTCAAGCAGCGTGTCGCGATCGATCGCCGAGGCGATCGATCGCACCCAGATGCCGATCCTGACGCATCTGTTCAATCAGGGCGGGCGCTTCTTCATGGTCCACGATCGTGACGATGCGCCGGTCGGCTTCGTGCGCCTGATCAAGACGGGCCGCGACTGCGAAATGGTGCTGGTCATCGGCGACCATGACAACTGGGGCCGCCGGATCGGCTCGAGCACCATCCGGGCCGGCCTGAAGCTGGCTTTTCTCGAGATGCGGGCCGAGACCGTGATCGCCCGGATCCACCCCGACAATACGGGCTCGCTGAAGGCCTTCGAACGCTGCGGTTTCCTCGGCGTGAGCGAGACGGCAACGCTGAGATCGCTGTCGATCAGCGCCGGCCGCTATCGCCGGCTGCTGCGCGAGGGCGTCATGGCGGAGGCGGGCGACATCCACATCACCGACCTGGACGAAACCCGGCTGCAGGACCTGATCGCGTTCGAACAGGGGCCGGCAATGGTCGAACTCGAACACGAGATCGAACGCGCCACCGTCGTGGCGGCGCAGCGCATCGCGGCGAATGTGGTGACGATGAACTCGCAGGTCGCACTGCATCTCGACGACGAGGCGATCAAGGTCTCGCTGGTCTATCCGCAGGACGCCGACGAGCGGGCCGGCAAACTGTCGGTGCTGTCCGATGTCGGCGCCGCGATCCTCGGGTACCGGGAAGGCGACGCCGTCGACTGCGTGGTCTCGGAGCGGACCCGGCACCTGCAGATCGGCAGGCTGATCTACCAGCCGGAATCGGCGGGTGATTTCCACCTTTAGCGTCGGCAGTGTGGTCGCCTTGCTACCGCTTTCAGGGCTCCGAGTTTGGCGCCAGCACACCTGAGAGGCGGTTAGAGGCCTCTATGAGCTTGAAGTAGTGATCGAGATTGGGGTTCGCGAACTCCTCGTGGGTCTCGTGGCCCCTGCCGAACGATGCCGCGAACAGCCCGCCGTTCTGGTTGACCGACATCAGCACCCCACGCACGTAGTCGTCCGTGACCGACTTCACCGTATTGGCGATCATCGACCTGAAGTATCGTCCTCCGAGTGCCAGGATCTGCAGTCGGTCGGCCAGGATGAAGACGAAACCTTCGTGGTCGGGGCGCTCTGCCTTGAAGCCGTGCTGGTTGAACGCCTGATTGTAGTGTTTCGCCATCCAGGCGCCACTACGCTTCTCGATAACCATCGCCCCCGAGACGCGCGTCCCCTGAAGATTATAGCGATGATAGATGTAGCGGCCGGCATACTTGGTGAGTTTGGTGTACTCTTCCTCCCGTATTTCAAGCGTCCGCCGGAATTGTTCGAAGAGAACGCCCTCGTTACCGGCAAGCAATAGGACCTTGTGCTGAAGTGCTGGGGTGAAATGGCTGTCCAGGATCGCCTCATTGAACAAGGCGTAACAGGTATCGCGGGCGATACCAGAGCCATCGGCCATCTGTGAGGCATTAATGAAGCTGCGAACCACTGCTCTGCGAGCGGCAGGGAAGCCTGTCGTGACGGCATAGCTTCGCTTTCGATTGTTCGGTTCCACATCCATCCCCTCGGCTTCGTCGAAAGAATGCAGAGGGCGGCGCGTGTGTCCAGTCTGGATCGCGGCTATCCAGTCCAATAAGTCGACCGTCCGGCCAATATTGACCTCTGATCCAAATTGGACGCCAGGGTTCCAACCAATACCATTTGAACTGGCGGGGCGGCATGGATGATTATGAATTTGTGACGTCTTGGTGACACTGGGAGCAACAGTGCCGGCGCGAATATTGCTGCGTCTGGTCCCTATGTCGGGTTCGCCGTGATGGACGCAACTGGGCTGGTTCCTGTTGAGGCACGAACTAGGGATCGCGCCTCATACCCGGTGCGAGGGAGGAGTTGGATGCCGGTTCGAAAGAGCAAGCGCTTCGGCGTAGCCAGTGAGATCCCCGAGAGCGCTGACCTGCTGTGGCCCTACGCCAGCACACAATTGCTGGAGGCTCGGGAGATCAAGACGATCGGCGGTCAGGCACGCGCAGTACTGTCCAAGGCGCTCACCAGCGGTCGCACTCTCGCCTTTGTGGGGAGCGGAGTGTCGAACTGCTACGGCAGAATGACCTGGGCCGAGATGGTTGCGATGCTCGATGCCGAGGCCAAGAAGGCGGGGCGGACGCTTCAGCCTGGAAATGGCCGGCCTTGGCACGAGAACCCGCGGATTTCGGGGCTGTGGCAGACCCTCGAAAGCATCAAATTCAACCCGAACGACGCATCCAGTTCCGCCCTGCTGGTCGATGCCGCGGATCACGCTATCAACATCATCGATCGCATCGCCGAACTCGGAAGCCTCAGCGTCGAGCCGCAGACCTCCAAAGCTCGCGAGATGATCAAACGGAGCCTGATCGACGATGCGGGCCATATGCGGCGCCTGCTCAAGAACCTGCAGGTGACCGTCGATCAGGAGGAGAAGCTGGATGGGCTCACCGCAAGGCAGTTGCGCAGCTATTTCTCAGTGGATGTGCTGCGTAAGCTGATCGATGGCGCGCCGGCATCCGGTCCGGTGCGGCGGTTCGAGTTTGTGCTGAAGCACTACGCGCAAGGCGTCGGCCAGCCCCTACAGGTCAGACACCGTTTCCTTGTCCCCCTCGTTGCCATGCTCGCCGAGGATTGGGAGGGCTCGCAACGTCCCATGGATCGACTGGAGAGCGCCTTGCAAGGTGCTCCGGAAACACCCCGCCCGCCTCGGTCGCATTTCGTCGCGCCGGAACGCGACCCGCTCCTGCTGATGTACGATCTGCTCGGCCTGCGGCGGTTTTTCACCACCAACTGGGACCAGGAGATCGAAAGGCTGTTTGACGACAAGGGGTTGGCCCGTAGGGGCGACGCCGTCCCACTCGATAACGAGCCCGGCGACGACGATGCCAAGCGCCTGGTTGGCAACGGAGACTCTACCGTGCTGGTGTATGACCAGACCAAGGCCACCCGACTCGCCGCCTTTGCCTCCCAGGACAAACTCACTGGTCCCGGCGTGGCCTACCTACACGGCCGGGCGACGCCCAAGGACTCTATCGTCGTCACTGGGAACGACTATCGCAGCCTCTACCTTAAGCGCAGCGACTTTCTCTCGATGTCGCAGGCCGCCCTTAAGCTCACCTTTGGCGGCAACCCGGTTCTGTTCGTCGGACTGGGAATGGAAGAAGAGGACGTGCTGCGCCCGCTCCGAGAATTCATGAGCGGGTCGGAAGGTATCGACAACCGTCCAATCGTTGCGATCCTCCCGGCTACGCATGAGATCTCACGGGTCAAGGCGCAGGCCTCGCGCTTACTCAACGATTGCGGCGTGCTGACCATCCATTATGGGCATGACGCCGCAGGTCTCGGCGACGCCGAGACCTGGCTGCACCAGCGTCATGCAGAGATCAGGAAGGTCGAAAGCGCACTTATCGGGCGGCAGCCGGTGGAGACGCCAACGATCACAGCGCCACGCAGCCTCGACGGACTGTCCGTGCGCGAGAACCCGACCTTCGACTTGAGTGAAGAATGCCAGCTGCTCAATGAACTGATGAGGGTGGTCAAAGCCTCGGCGGCGAGGGTTGGGCCACAGACGCTCGTCGAGTCCTCGGTCCTGCTCAGCTGCCTGCGCGAGCTCAAATACCAGCTGCAATCCGGGTTTCTGTGCGCGACCCTGCAACGTATCGCCGACCATCGGGATAACTGGCACGACAACTGGCTGGATACTGAGGCCAATTGGGAGCCTGAGCCATCGCGCGCGAGAGAGAACGGGCCGAAAGACGGCGTCCCCGTTTATGCCTTCGGCGCCACCTACCTCAAGTCGGGGGCCCCGGACGAGGACAATATCGAGCTTCGCTTCGACTGGGGGGCGCCATCGCAGACCTTCAACGGACTGGTCGACGCGCTGGAGGCGCACCGCAAGAGCATGGAATCGATCAGCGGCGGCGTTGCAACGCAGCACCGAGGCCGCCGTGTCCTGCTACTGGTTGGCAGCCGAGGCGTCGGCCGCGGGCACTTCTTTGCCTCGATGCGATCGAAGGAGCGAATGGCAAAGCTGCAGGCCGCCCTATGTGGCGTGCAGGATCCTCAGCCTTGGGCCGTGCAGGTCTTCCTCAGTATCGGACAGCGTGTCGACATAGCTGCAGCGCGTCACAATTTCATGGCGGGGCTCGAGGACTTTCTCAGGCGGCGAGGTGATCTGGGCCCCCAGGTCAAGTTGTCCAGCGTCATCAACGACCGGTTAGGTGACCTGCTGTCGATCGCTGCGCATTCGGACAAGGCGGGGCGGATGGTGGTGGTCTTCAACTCTCTCGACCTCTGGTTCGACCCGTCGGGGCGAGGCAAGAATGGGGTGATCGACGAATTCCTGGTTCAGATTTTCGGCAAGCAAAGCCGATCCCTGCCGATGGACGTGATCGTCGTCGCAGGCGCCCGCACCCTTCCGCACATCTTCGGAACGGTAGCGAAGGTGGAGTCGAACAAGCCTTTCAAGAAGCGATCGCTGATGGCGGAGTATGATGAGTTTCGGCCCTGGGAGGTGAGGAAGCCGGGTCTGAGCCTTGCGGATCATCGCGCTCTCGATCGCAGGCGGACAGCGTTGGGCGTGGATAGCTTCTATGCTACGTCGGCCCGTCAACCAACGACGGGGCTTTCGTCGTTCGGCCAGCCGGTGATGAGTGGGGCGGAGGAGTACGGCAACGAAAACTACTTCCACATTCTGCGGCCGGCGCGCGCCTCGATCGTCTTGTCGGCCTTCATGCCGGAACTGACGGGAGCCTATATCGCCGCCATCCTTCAGCACGCGGGGCTTGCGAAGGTGATGCCGGCTCCGGGTGGCTCGGCCGTTCCGCTGGCGCAACTGACCGGGCTGGACCAGACCAGCATCGCGCCGCTGTTGATGGACAGCTCGGATGGTCACCGGACGGGCAAGGACATCATCCGCAAGTATGTCGAGCACCTCATGGCGCGCCGGATCATCCGGGCGGCACCTGCCGACATCGACCAGATGGTCGAACTGGTGGATGGAAAGTTCAAGGGCCTGTTCGAGATGGTGGAAAGACAGCGCTACGCGTTGAGCCTCTTGGGCGCCTGCGCGGACGAGATCGTCAAGGGCACTTGCCCCGACGATCCGTATGAGGAGACGCTTCGAAAGCTCTACGAATTCGTAGAGCGCTTCCGCAGGGATCTGGAAACGATCGACAGGCGAGATCGCGAGGCCACAGTTATCCGACTCTGCCTCGACGAATTCCGCCGGCGACACGAGCGCGGTGGCGAGCCGCTGCCGCTGCCAATGGATGCAAAGCTGGCGGAGCTGATCCAGAAAGACAATCCGCTGTTCAACCTGCAGCACACCCTGCTGTGGCACCTGGCGGCTTTTGGTCAGGCGGTGCGGTTCGACATTATCCTGGACAGCCCGGAAATTCAGCGGGCCGCGAGGCGAGCATTCAGGAAGCCGCCCTCTGAGAGCGATGTGATCAAGCTCATCGGCTATGCGATTAGGCTGCTGGTCTATCGCTGCCTGGTACTGCCTCTGGATCGCCGCGGCGAACCCAAGTTCGAGAACCGTCGCTACGGCACGCATCGCTCGATGCAGCTCTACGTGCTGAGGTGGCTGGGCTCACCGCCATTCGAGTTCCAGGAAGTGAATCAGTTCACTGTCACAAGCTACCTGAATCAGCCCAAGGATATGCCGCGCCTGAAGAGACGGACCCACGTGGACCTTCGTCGGACAATTTCAGCGTTCATCGGCTTTCCGGACATTGATGGTGAGCTGGCTAAGGATGCGGATCGCCGCGTCAGGTCGAGCGTCACTCCCGACCGCGGGGACGATGCGGTCCGTGACGCGAACCGGGAAAGGGCTTCCACAGCCATCTCCACCATGCGCAGCGTTTACTCGGTGGCGTCGATCGCGAGATTGGGTAGCCTCGAAGGTGATCTTATCGAGACCCAGGATGGCTCAGGCCTGTTCACCGAGCACAACCGTCAGGTGCGCTGGCTGCTACTCAAGAACAGTGTCAGCAAGGACGGACTGCTGTCCATTGACGACATCGTCTGGGCGCTGAACGAGTGCGGCGTAATGAGCCACATTCGGGGGCATCTGAGCGACGCCAACGTGCTATTCGATGTCGCCGAGCGCGCCGCATGCCGTATCGAGTCACACCCGAACGCCCCATTGCGGTCCCGCATTTTTCTCAATCGCGCGATTGTCATGATCGAGCAGGGGCGAGGCAAAGATGTCGGTCCGCGGCTGGACGCCATCGCTAACAATGCGCGCGAGAACAAGATCATCCGCCAGCTTGCCACAGGAATGGGTGCGCTGATTGACCATCTAGCGGGCCGCACGGAGATCGCCGAGGCCGTCTATACGAAGACCGTCGAGCTGCTCGAGGAGTGGGACAGGCCGCGGTCGGCGAGCTTCTTTTCCCGCCATCTGGGGAACTTGCTGAATTCCAGGCGAACCGAGTCTGCGATGATCGAGGCCCGGCGTCGGCTGGAGGCAAGCATCACGATGGCAGAGGAAGGTGGGCACCAGGATGTCATGCATGAGGCATTGGCCGCGTTGGCGGGCCTGCAGATCAACCAAGGCGAAGCCCGCTCGTCCGACGTGCTCGCGCATCTGCTCACTGCGGAGAATTACGCCCGACGGGTCGGGATGTCTCGCCTCGTTCTCGAAGTCCACCTGCATCGCGGGCGCTTCCACATGATGGGAGGCGACCTGACCAGAGCGGTCGAGGAATTCTCAGAGGCGCTTCGGCTCGCGGTCGGAAATCGTCACAAGCTGCGGGTGATCTCGGCTCTGACTTACCTCGCGGAAGCGCTTTCCAAGACCTCGGCGCGGTCCGGCTGCGGGGCACTGCTGGACCTGGCGACCACGATGGCGCAGTCGACCGACTACTTCACGGGGCTGGCCCGAGCGCAGAGGCTGAGAATGGCGATTTAGCAGGCGCCGCCAGCGTCGCGAGTCGGAACCTGCCAGCCCTGCGAAGCTCATCTCATGATCGTTTACAGCCGATCCTTGAAAACCTCGCCGCCGCGCATGATCAGCGGCATATGGGCGCCATCGTCCTGCAAGCGGGTGATGTCGGTCAGCGGGTCGCCGTCGACGACGATCAGGTCGGCATGGGCGCCGGCGGCGATGGTGCCGATCTCTTCGGTCATCCGGCAGAGGTCAGCGCCGACGGTGGTGGCGGAGCGGATGATCTCGGCCGGGGTCAGCACCTTGGCGAGCAGCTCGAACTCCATGCAGTGGTACTTGCGCAAGCCGCCGAGCAGGTCCGAGCCGAAGGCCATGGGCAGGCCCGCGTCGCGCATGATGGCGAGCGAGTTGAGCCCGCCCGCGCGCACCACCTCGATCTTTTCGAACTCGGCCGGGCCGAGGCCCAGCGCCTTGCCTTCGAGCCACAGCGCGTCATAGGCGACGAGGGTGGGGACGGCGATGCAGCCCTTCTCGGCCGCGAGTTTCGCCGTCTCGGCGCTGATCAGGTTGCAGTGCTCGAGCGAGTGGACGCCCAGTTCGACGCAGCGGCGGATGGCGGCGTCGGTATAGACATGGGCCGAGACGTAGAGCCCGGCATTCTCGGCTTCCTCGACCATGGCGAGGATCTCCTCGCGCGAATACTGGATCGAGTGGATCGGGTCGTTGGGCGAGGAGACGCCGCCATTGGCCATCACCTTGATGAAGTTGGCGCCCTCCTTGATCATGGTGCGGCAGGCCGTGCGCACCGCATCGACGCCATCGGCGATGTAGCCCATCGAGCCCAGCCGGTCCGACATCATGCCGGGGCGGTCGTCGGTGCGCTTGCGCAAGTCGGCATGGCCGCCGGTGGTGGTGAGACCCTTGCCGCAGATGACGATGCGCGGCCCGTCGATCAGCCCTTCCTCGATGCCGCGGACGAGGCCGTGATCGGCGCCGCCGAGGTCGCGGATGGTGGTGAAGCCGCGCTGCAGCGTTTCTTCCATGACGCGCGCGGCGCGCAGGCCCGCGAGCGAGGAGGGGGCGATCATGTTGCCCCAGAGGTCGAGCGTTTCGGCCACCACATGCATGTGGCAATCGATCAGCCCGGGCATCAGGGTGCGGCCGCCGAGGTCGATGACGCGCGCGTCGGACGGGGCGGCGATACCGGCGCCGACTTCGGCGATACGGCCATCGCGCACCAGCACGGCCAGCCCCTCGCGCAGCACGCCCTGGGCGGGATCGAGGACGCGGCCATTGGTGAAAAGCGTCGTCTGAGGCATCGGAGATAACTCTCTATGTAATTAGGGCAGGTGGCTTGGGATGGTTCTGCGCGGGAAGGGTACCCCCCACCCTGTCCCTCCCCCGCAAGGGGGGAGGAGACGCTCACACCGGCGTCAGTGTTTTGGTCTCCCTCCCCCTTGCGGGGAGGGGACAGGGGGAGGGGGTGCTCTGTGCGCACCGGCTGGTGAGGAAAATTGTCGCCACCTGCGAGGACCTCTCTACCGGTGATGGCACGCCGCCAGCCGTCCGTCCGGTCGTTCGGTCAGCGCCGGCTCGGTGGTCTTGCAGACCTCGGTGGCCAGCGGGCAGCGCGTGTGGAACGGGCAGCCGCTCGGCTTGTTGATGGCGCTCGGCACATCGTCGCTCGAGGGGCTGAAGCTGTGGCGATGGCGCGGGTCGAGCGTCGGGGCGGCGCGGGTCAGCATCGTCGTATAGGGATGCGTCGGCGCCGCGAACAGCAGCGCCTTGGGGGCGATCTCGACGATCTTGCCCAGATACATCACCGCCACCCGGTGCGAGATGTGCTCGACCACGCCGAGATCGTGCGAAATGAACAGGTAGGCGATGCCCAGGTCGCGCTGCAGGTCGGCGAGGAGGTTGAGGATCTGCGCCTGCACCGACACATCGAGCGCCGAAACCGGCTCGTCGCAGACGATGATATCGGGCTTCAGCGCGAGCGCCCGGGCGATGCCGATGCGCTGGCGCTGGCCGCCCGAGAACTGGTGCGGGAAATTGTCGGCCTGGTCGGGCCGGAGCCCGACGCGCGCCATCAGCTGCGCCACTTCGGCGTCGCGCTCGGCCCGGCTGCCGACGCCATGGATATCGAGCGCCACGCGGATGGCGTCGCGGACCCGGCGGCGCGGGTTGAGCGAGGAGAACGGATCCTGGAAGACGATCTGCACTCGCCGCCGATAGTCCTTGAGGTCGCGACGGCGGAAGCTGCCGATTTCGGCGCCATCGAAGCGCACCCGGCCGCCGGTCGGCTTTACCAGCCCGAGCAGGGCGAGGCCGGTGGTGGATTTGCCGCAGCCGGATTCGCCGACAAGGCTCAGGGTTTCGCCGCGCTTGATCGAAAAGCTCACGCCATCCACCGCCTTGACGGTGGCGGACTGGCGCTGGAACACGCCCGACCGGACCGGGAAATGCACCTGGAGGTCATCGACCGAGAGGAGAGCGGTATCAGGCATCGACATGCTCCCAGCAGGCGGCGAAGTGGCCGGGCCGCTTTTCCTCTAGGGGTGGCCGCTCCTCATGGCAGCGGGCCGAGGCGCGCGGGCAGCGCGGGGCGAAGGCGCAGCCCTTGGGCAAGTCCCAGGGCGGCGGCACGGTGCCGGCGATATCGACCAGCCGCTCGGTGGCGGGCCGGCCGGCGACCGGGCGGGGGATCGCCCCCATCAGGCCCAGCGTGTAGGGGTGGATCGGGTGCTCGAACAGGTCGTAGACGCTGGCTTCCTCGACGCGGCGGCCGGCATACATCACCACCACCCGGTCGGCGACTTCCGCCACCACGCCGAGATCGTGGGTGATCAGCACCAGAGCGGTGCCGAGCCGCTTCTGCAGGTCGGAAATCAGCCCGAGGATCTGCGCCTGCACGGTGACATCGAGCGCCGTGGTCGGTTCGTCCGCGACGAGGATTTTCGGGTCGCAGGCCAGCGCCAGGGCGATCATGGCGCGCTGGCGCTGCCCGCCGGAGAGTTCATGCGGGAACTGCTTCGCCCGGCGGGCCGGGTCGGGCATCTGCACCAGCTGCAGCGTTTCGATGGCTCGCGCCATCGCCGCCTTGTGGGCGAGCTTTTTATGCCGGCGCACCGACTCGGCGATCTGCTCGCCGATGGTCAGCACCGGGTTCAGCGCGGTCAGTGGCTCCTGGAAGATCATGGCGATCTCGACGCCGCGCAGGTCTTCCACCCGGCGCTCCGGCATGGCGAGGAAATCCTCGCCATTGATCTCGATGCTGCCCTTGCTGGCGCTCGCGGCGTCGGGCAGCAGGCGGAGCAGCGACAAAGCCGTCATCGACTTGCCGCAGCCCGATTCCCCGACGATGCACAGCGTCTCGCCGCGCTCGACGGTCAGCGCCATGTCGGCGACGACAGGATACGAGCCGCGATCGCCGCGGATCCGGATCTCCAGGTCTTTTACGGCAATCGCCGCGCCGACCGTGCTCGTCGCCAACTGCGCCACCCGTTACTGCTCCGCGCCGTCGAGATTGCCGACCATGAAGCCGTAATCGCCGGCTTCCACCAGGTTGCGGCTCAGATGCTGCATCACCATGATGCCGTTCTCGAACGGGGTCGGGATCTCCTCGATGGTCTCGAAATCATAGGGGCTGACGACGCGGCCGAGCAGCTGCCCGCCCTTGATGATCTCGCCATTGGCGGGGCAGAGCGGCTCGAGCCAGCCGCCATGCTTGGGGCGGATGCCGACCAGCTCGCCGACCACCACCTGCTTGGGCGGAGCCACGACGTCGCCGGCGATGACGCCGAGATAGCGCAGCTGGTTGAGCATGCCGTCGACGGTGCGCTTCACATAGGGGCCCTGGTCGACGATGCCGCCGCCGAGCTCGATGGTGGTCACCTTCATTTCCGGCCGACGGTCGATGGTCACCGTTTTGGTGGTGCCCGAATAGAGCGTGCCGGTCTTGCCGGTGGTCGGGCGGTAGAGCAACTTCGAGCCGAAGGCGCGCGACAGGCCCTCGTCGCTCCAGATGTAGACGTAGTCGACGGTCGGGCGATCGGTGCCCGAGTGGAGATCGATATTGGCGTCGAGCTTGTCGAAATAGTCACGCGAGAGCGCGAAGGCGAGCTGCTGGGTATAGTTGCCGCGATCGTCGCCGGGGAATTCGCGGTTGAGGTTCAGCTCGTCGAGCGGGGTGAAGCGGTGGTTCACCGCGAAGGCCTTGGGGTTGGCGACCGGCAGCAGCAGGATGCGGCCCTTGAGCGGCATGTCCTTGAGGATGCGGTAGAGATCGAGGATGGCCTGCGAGCCGGCATTCTCGTTGCCGTGGATGGAGGCAGAGATGCCAACCGTCGGGCCATCCTGTTCGCCGACCAGTTCGTGGATGAACAGCACGGCATCGCTGCCATCGGCGTGAGTGGTGAACTTGGGCCTCAGCTTGTTGATCTGCTTGACCATCGTTTGTCGTCCTTAGTCCGTTAAAGCGTTTTCTTGGTGTTAGGTTTGCTTGGTGTCACTTGGCGCGGGTGAGCTGGCGCGGATCGAGGATGTCCCTCAGCCCGTCTCCCAAGAGGTTGAAGCCGAGCACGGTCACCATGATGGTGGCCCCGGCGATGATGGAGAGCCACGGCTCGTCGCGGATGAAGCGGGTGCCGTAGGACAGGGTCCAACCCCAGGTCGGGGTCGGCGGCGGCAGGCCGAAGCCGAGAAAGCTCAGCGCCGATTCAATGATCACCGCGGTGCCGAGCCCGAGCGAAGCGAGGACGATGATCGGCCCCAGCGTATTGGGGAGGATTTCCATGAACAGGATGCGCGGCCAGCTGGCGCCGAGCGCCTTGGCGGCCTGCACGTAGTTCTGCTCGCGCAGCACCAGCGTCGTCGCACGCACGACGCGGGCATATTCGGTCCAGGTGACGGCGATGATGGCGGCCGAGATGTTGACGATGCCCGGCCCCAGCACCGCGACGATGGCAAGGGTCAGCACCACGGCGGGAAAGCCGAGGAACACATCGGTGATCCGCATCAGCAGCATATCGACCCAGCCGCCGAAATAGCCGGCGGCGAGCCCGACGCTGGTGCCGATCAGCGCCGCCACGGTCACCGAGATGATGCCGATGGAGAGCGAAATGCGCGCTCCGAAGATCAGCCGGCTCCACAGGTCGCGCCCGAGGTTGTCGGTGCCCAGCCAATGGACCTCCGAGGGGAGCGAAAAGCGGTTGCGCATATCGGGCTGATCGACGCCGTGCGTGGCGAGCAGCGGGGCGAACACGGCGAGGAACACCAGCGTGAGGATGATCAGGCCGCCGATCACCAGCGAAGGATTGCGCAGGGGTTTGGGAATCCGCATGGCGCTCATCCCAGCCGCACGCGCGGATCGACCAGCGCATAGAGCAGGTCGACGACGAGGTTCACCAGCGCGAAGATCAGCGCGAAGGTCAAGACGATCCCCTGGATCAGCGGCAGGTCGCGCTGCGACACCGCCGAAAAGGTCAATTGGCCAAGGCCGGGCCAGGCAAAGATCATCTCCACCAGCACGGCGCCGCCGAGCAGGGCGCCGAAGCGCAGCCCGATGACGCTGAGGACCGGCAGCAGCGCATTGCGCAGCGCATGGCGCACCACGACGCGCGGCCGGCGCAGGCCCTTGGCATAGGCGGTGCGGACGAAATCCTCGCGCAGCACTTCGAGCATAGAGGTGCGCACCAGCCGCGAAATGATCGCCGCCGAATTGGCGGCCAGCGCCAGAGCGGGGAGGAGGATGTGGAGGATGGAATCCCACAACACCTGCGGCCGGCCGCTCAGCGCCGCGACGATCGCGTCGAGCATCGGCGCGCCGCGGCCGATGGCCGGCAGCCAGTTGAGCTGCACGGCAAAGCCCAGCATCAGGAGGAGCCCCAGCCAGTAGACCGGCATGGAGACGCCGAGCTGGGCAAGCAGCATGGTCACGGTGTCGATGAGCGAGCCCTGGCGCACCGCGGCGAGGACGCCGAGCGTCACGCCGATCAGCGTCGCCAGCAGCAGCGCCACCACGGCGAGCTCGATGGTCGCGCCGATGCGGCCGCCGATGATCTCGCTGACCGGGGCGCTCTGGAAGATCGAGCGACCGAGATCGCCATGCAGCAGCTGCCAGAAATAGGCGCCGAGCCTGACATACCAGGGATCATCGAGCCCGAGCGTGCGCCTGAGGTTGGCGATCATTTCGGGCGACGCCTCGGGCCCGAGCAGCACGGCAGCCGGATCGCCCGGCACCAGCAGCAGCAAGCCGAAGGTAACGACGATCATGCCGACCGCCATCGGGATCAGCAGCAGCAGGCGGCGGATGACATAGGCTAGCATCGCGGCACCTGGGGCAGGTGGGGCGCGTGCACGGGGATAGCGCGGTGCGCACAGAGTACCCCCCACCCTGTCCCTCCCCCGCAAGGGGGGAGGAGACCAAAACACTGGCGCCGGTGAGAGCGTCTCCCTCCCCCTTGCGGGGAGGGGACAGGGGTGGAGGTACGTTTCCTGCACCGACCTGTCGGCTGCGTTGACGCCAGCCCCGCCATGTCATCCGCCCACCTCATGCGATGACGATCTCGTCGATCTTGCGCGGGTAGTGCGTCATGCTGTCGGGGCCTTCCGCGGTGACCAGCACGGTGTCGGCGATGCGGTAGCCGGCAAAGCCGGGGATGGTGATCGAGGGTTCGCTGGAGGCGATCATGCCGGGCTCGAGGATGGTCTGGTCGCCGGCCTCGATCCAGGGGGACTCGTGGAACATGATGCCCATGCCGTGGCCGACGCGGTGCAAAGCATTCTCGGCCATGCCCTGGTCGCGGATATAGCCGAGCGCCAGGTTGTCCGAGGAGGCGCAGGTGTGGCCGGCGATCAGCGCTGATGTCGCCATCTTCTGGGCTTCATAGGCCACCGAGTAGTGCCGCTGCTGCTCGGCGGAGGGCTCGCCGATGAAGAAGGTGCGCTCGCTTTCGGCGGCGCGGCCGCCGACCCGGCAGCCCAGCGACAGGATCAGGCTCTCGCCGCGCTTCACCGGGTTGCCGGTGGGCATGCCGTGCGGAAAGCTCGAGCGGATACCGGAATAGACGAGGCCGGAGGCGAGGCCCTGCACCAGCATGAGCTCGTCATGCTCGGAATACATGATGTTCATGGCGTGCCGCGACACGTGCTGCTCGATGGCGATTTCGCTGGGCAGTTCGCCGCCGCCGCGCAGCGCCTCGCCGATCAGCGCCACGCCGGCGCGCACCATCTCGTCGGAGATGCGGGCCGCCTCGCGATGCAGCACGATCTCCTCGGGGTATTTCCGAAGCCGCATCTGCTGGACGATGTTTGAGGGCACGACCTTGGCATTGGGGAAGGCCGCCGCGATCTGCGCGATGCGGCCGAAGGCGATGCCGTAGCTATGGGCGACGGTGCCCGATTGCGCGGGGAGCGCCCGGGCCAGCACGTCGAAGGGTTTGTCGACCCCGGGAAACTCGAAATAGATCACCGGCTCGGCGGCGATGATCTGGTGCGCCGCATGCCCCTGTTCGAGCCGCGGCAGCAGCAGCCAGGCGCCGGTCTGGCTGATGGCGAAGACCACCGGCCGCTCGGTGGTGTAGTGCGAAAAGCCGGTCGTGTAGATGACATCGTCATTGGCATCGAGCAGCAGCAGGTCGACCCCGGTCTCGGCCATGCGGGCGCGGATATCGCGATGGACGCGGGCATAGAAATCGGCGCCGAGGCGCTGCGAGAAACTCATATCATCTCCTCGATACGCTTATGGAAAGCGCAGTAAATTCAGACGTCTATGTCGGTTCGCGGATGGGTTGATTCATCCGCGGTATCTGGGTTCGGCACTCGATCTCACCCAACCCACCGGCCGTCATCCCAGCGGAAGCTGGGACCCAACTCACCGCTGGCGCAGGCTGCTAGATGGATCCCAGCTTTCGCTGGGATGACACCGTGGTGGTGTCGGCCATCTGTGACCCTAAAAACCAGAGTTCCGGCCGGCGCCTGGGAGGGAACGCCGGCCGGGGGAGGGGCAGGGACTTATTCGTCCATGCCGATGAGGCCGCGGAAATTGCCGCGCGGCGTGGCCTGCACTTCGACCGGGAAGGGCTTCTTGTAGAACAGCTGGTAGCCCTGGTCGGAGATGATGAAATAGGGCAGGTCCGAGGCGAGAATGGTCGCCGCCGCCTGGTAGGCCTTGGCGCGCGCCGCCTGGTCGAGCGACGAGCGGCCCTCCTGCAGGAGCTTATCGACTTCGGGGTTGGAATAGCCGCCCCAGTTGGTCGAGCCGCCGGTCGAGAGCTGGCCGAACAGCAGCCGGTCCGGGTCGACGATGTTGAGCCAGCCGAGCAGCGCGATCTGGTGCAGGCCCTTCTGCACGTAGTTGGTCGAGAAGGACGGCCAGTCGGTGATCTGCACCTGGGCATCGACGCCCGCCGACTGCATCAGCGCCTGGGTCAGTTCGACCGACTGCACGCGGTTGGGGTCTTCGCTGTGGGTGGAGAGCGTCACCGTCAGCTTCTTGCCATCCTTGTCGAGGATGCCGTCGCCGTCGGAATCCTTCCAGCCCAGCTCGTTGAACTTGGCCACCGCGCCCTCGACGCTGAAGGTCGGCTGCTTGATGTCGGGCGAGTAGGCCCAGGAGGAGGGGAGGATGATCGAGGAGGCGATCTCGTCGACGCCCTGGTAGATGTCGTTGACGATCGAATTCTGGTCGATCAGCATCGAGAAGGCCTGGCGCATGCCGGGGTCGGCCAGCACCGGGTCCTTGGTGTTGTAGTTGATGTAGGTGACGCCGAGGCCGGCGGTGATGACGTTGCCGAAGCGGTCATCGGCCTTCAGCCGGGCGATATCGTTGGGCGACAGCGGCGACTGGATGACGTCGAGATCGCCGGCCTCGAAGGCCTGGGCGCGCGCCGAGTTGTCGCCGATGATCTTGACGGTGACGTCGGTCACTTCAGGGGCGCCGCCCCAATAGCTCGGGTTGGCCTTGAGCACGATGTCGCTGCCGCGGTTCCAGGCGCTCAGCACCATCGGGCCGGCGCCGATCGGATCGGTGGCCGGGTCCTTGCCCGCTTCGACGGCCGCCTTCGAGACGATGCCCTTGTCGAGATAGCTCAGCAGCGGCGCGTAGGGCGCCGAGAGGGTGAACTTCACCGTCTGCGGGTCGACCGCCTCGATGGCGCTGATCGGGCTGTAAAGCGCGCGGTCGGGAGCGTTGAAATCGGGGTTGATGACGCTCTCATAGGTATAGACCACGTCATCGGCGGTGAGCGGCGAACCGTCGGAGAATTTGAGGTCGGGCCTGAGCTTGAAGATGTAGGTTTGCGGATCGGGCGATTCCCAGCTTTCGGCGAGGTCGGGCACGGCCTCGAGCTTGCTGGTCAGGTGCACGAGGCCGGCATAGATCAGGTCGGCGGCGCGATAGGCGGTGGTGTCGCGCGTCAGGCGCGGATCGAGCGTGCCGGCATCGACGTCGGTGCCGATCACGATAGCCTTGTCCTGAGCCAGCGTGACAGTCGCCGGCCCCAGCCCCAGCGCCACGATGGCGGTGGTCAGCAATAGAAGTTTGTTCATTCCCGTTCCCCTGTGTGAAGTCGTGTTTGTCCGGCGAGCGGCTAGCCGTTCGCCGTGTCTCTTGCGGCGGCGTCGAGGCCGACGCTGCCATCCTCCAGCGCCGTCTCGTTGACGGCGATCTTGCCCCGGCGGAGATCCGCCAGGTGCGGCACCAGCACGCCCTCCAGCGCGCCGGGATCCGGCGCATGCCGGTATTCGAAGCAGGGCACGCCGGGCTGGACAAGATCGGCCACATGGTCGGCGCCCGAGGCGAAGATCACCGCGTCGCATTGCGAGATGACCTCGCCGAGGTCCGGCGCCGACAGCCAGGTGACGCGGATATCGGAAACGTGCGGCGCGAACTCGCGCACGCTCGGGCGCATGATGGCGATGTATTCCTCGAAATAGGTCACCGCGGCGATGCGGGTGCGCGGGTCGAGCCCGGCCAGCGCCTGGCGGGTGCGCATCGAGGGGATGAAACGCAGCCCCAGCACCCGCGCCTCGGGGATCAGCGCCTGCACCTCGGCCTCGCGGTGGAGGAAGGTGAGGACCATGTCGGCCTCGGTGCTGATGCGGCGCAGTTCTTCGGTGACCCTGAGGGAATCGAGCGTGATTAGTTGGATCTGGTCGTTGGTCGCCAGCACCGGCTTCAGCTGCGCCACGTAATCGCGCCCCGGCCCCTCGAAGATGGCGACGAAGACGATCTTCAGGCCCGCCTTGGGGCGGCGCAGCAGCGATTGGGCGTTGATCATCGAGGTGAGCGTCAGGGTCGAGAGCCCGAGCTTTTCAGCCTTGCCGATCAGCACCTCGATATCGGCGCGGAGCGAGGAGACCGGCAGGTTGTCGGAGCCGCGCTTCTTCATGTCGGAAACGGCAAAGGCGCCGAGCCCGTGCTTCATCTCGACGAGGCCCGCATCGCGCAACCGCTGGTAGACCTGGGCCACGGTCATCGGCGCGATGCCGAGCTCGGCGGCGAGCTGGCGCACCGATTGCAGGCGGGTGCCATGGGCGATGCCGCCGAACGACAGCGCATAGCTCAAGAGGCCATAGAGCTGCGTGCCGACCGGCACGGGCAGGGACTTGTCGATGCTGTTGGCGTCGATCGAGAACACGTGTTCTATCCACCTGATACACCATGACGGTAGCGTCCCCTTTCATGGATGACAATCGGGTGCGTACAAAATACATGCAGGTGCTCGCCGCTGCCCAAATGTCATGCAAAACATGGGGATATCAGGGACTTGCCGGCGGTTTACCTCGGTATCTGCCGGCCGCATTGAACGAAAGTCGATCTGGGCCACTGGCGGCGGGCCGACGGATGGTGTTCTAGTCTGCTATGTCAACCAGGGGGTAAGGAGCGGGAATGAGCATGCAACTGGGACTCGAACTGGCACGGCTGACCGCCGGCCTCGACCGGCTCTATCGCGATGTGCCGCGGACCCAGAGTTTCCTCGATCGCGAGGGCCTGATCCCGGTAGCGATGGCGCAGGTCGAGCCCTATGCGCTCAAGAACTATGGCGAGGCGCGCGACCGGCTGGAAGCGTTGCAGGCGCGCATCCCCGGCGAGGCCGAGAGCGAGCTGCGCCGCGCCTACCTCACCGAAATGGTGGATTCGCTGCTGGCGCTGCTCGACACCTTCGAGGGCCGGCAGATTTCCTATGCCGAGCGGCTGCGCCGGCAGATGCGGGTCGACACCCAGATGGTGAGCGACGAGATTCTCGATGGCTATCGCCGCACCATCCGCGAGAACCTCGATGAGCTGGGCTATCGCGGGGGTTCGCTGGCCGAGGATGTCGGCCGGTTCGAAGCCGACAGCCTGGTGCCGGCCGACCAGGTGCTGGCCGTGATGGGCGATGTCACCCGCGAGGCGCAGCGGCGCACCAGCGAGATGATGTATCTGATGAACGACGAATGGCTCGAGCCGGTGCGGCTCGACGACGTGCCGTTCACCGCCTATTGCGATTTCCCCGAACGCAAGATGCGGCTCAACCTCGCCATGCCGTTCACCCGCTCGGCGATCAAGCATCTCGCCTGCCACGAGGCGTTTCCCGGGCACCTGGTGCATATGGCGCTGCGCCAGCGCTATGTCGCCGAAGGCAAGATGCCGCTCGACGGCGCGCAGGTGGTGACGAGTTCGGCCAGCAGTGCGCTGTTCGAAGGCATTGCCGATAATGGCTGGTTCTTCCTCGACTGGATCAACACCCCCGAGGACGTGGTGGGGATGACGCTCGAGCGGCTGCGCGCGGCGCTCCGCTGCAACGCCGCCTGGATGCTGCATGCCGAGGGCCGCTCGCACGAGGAGGTGGCGCCGATCATCGCCGAGGCCGGCTACCAGGATCTGGCAACGGCGAAGAACCGCATCGCCTTCCTGCGCCACGGCCTCAGGGCGCCGTTCGTCTACGGCTACTGGTGCGGCGATACCTCGACGCATGCGGTGTGGGAGAAGGTGCCCAAGGAGCGGCGCACCGAGTTCTGGGCCTATCTCTACGGCAACATGCACACGCCTTCGACGCTGCGCGATTTCTGGACGGTCTGATGGCTGCGCTCGACAAGCACTGGCCGGCGTTCCTCGAGCTGGTGCGCCGGCCGGGTTCGACCGAGCCGTTGTTCGATTTCGTCGCCGGGCTGATCGGCGAGACGATCGGCAGCAAGCTCACCACGGCGACGCTGTTCGACGTGCCGGTCGGCCGGCTCCGCCGCCTCTACACCCAGAACGCCGAGGCCTATGCGGTGGGCGGCTTCAAGCCGATCCTCGACAACCAGTGGACGGCAACGCTGATCGGCCGGCAGGAGATCTACACCGCGCTAAGCCTCGAAGCGATCGCGGTGGATTTCGCCGACTGGCAGCTCATCGGGTCGCTCGGCTGCGAGTCGATCGCCAACCTGCCGATCGTGGTGGGTGGGCAAACCATCGGCGCGTTCAACCTGCTGCACGAAGCGGGGTATTACACGCCGGAGCGGCTGGCCCGGGTCGGCGAGGTGATGCCGTTCGCGACGATGGCGTATCTGGCGGGGGTGTTTGGGGAGCGGGCGGGCGGTTAGCGCTGAAGCCCGCAGTCGGCGCCCCTCTCCCGCTTGCGGGGGAGGGTGCCGCCGTCAGGCGGTGGGAGGGGGGTGCCACAAACACCGGCCCGTACCCCGTCCGCCTGCGGTCAGTGCGTGGGGCCCCCCTCCCACCACGCTTTCGCTCCCCCGCAAGGGCAGGGCAATCGCATATGGCTTTGTGCGCCGTACTCTCGGTGGTCCTCCACCGTGAAACGGGGGAGGGGGACCGCCGAAGGCGGTGGAGGGGGCGGCGGGAAGCGCCGGTTTGTGGGGCCGCCCCCTCCACCAGCTTCGCTGGTCCCCCTCCCCCGCTCCGCGGTGGAGGAGCACCGAGAGGCCGGTGACTGTCCACATCCGATAGCCCTCCCCGCAAGCGGGAGAGGGAGTCCCGACTGCAACGTCGGCTTACTTCTTCCTTTTCATCGCCTCGTTCAGCATATCCCCCAGCGACCCAGTGCTGCGCGGCGCCTCTTTCGGTGCCCGCTGGTTGGCCCGTACCGGCGGGTCGCGCGGGCGGTCGCGTGGGGCCGAGGTGTCGATTTCCTTGCGCATGCTGAGGCCGATGCGTTTGCGCGGGACGTCGACTTCGACGACGCGGACCTTCACCACGTCGCCGGCCTTGACCACCTCGTGCGGGTCCTTGACGAATTTGTCGGCCAGCTGGGAGACGTGCACCAGCCCATCCTGATGCACGCCGATATCGACGAACGCCCCGAAGGCGGCGACGTTGGTGACAGTGCCTTCGAGCAGCATGCCGGGCTTGAGGTGTTTGATGTCGTCGACGCCCTCGGCGAAGGTCGCGGTCTTGAAGGCGGGGCGGGGGTCGCGGCCGGGTTTTTCCAGTTCGGCGAGGATGTCGCGCACGGTCGGCAGGCCGAAGCGGTCATCGACGAAGCGCTTGGGATCGAGGCCCGCCAGCGCCGACTTGTCCCCCATGATGCTCCTGAGGTCGCGGCCGCAGGCAGCGACGATCTGGCGGGCGACGCCATAGGCTTCGGGGTGTACCGAGGAGGCATCGAGCGGCTCGGTGCCGCCGGTGATGCGCAGGAACCCGGCGCTCTGCTCGAAGGTGCGCTGGCCCAGCCGCGGCACTTCGAGCAACGTCTTTCGGGAGCGGAACGGGCCATTGGCGTCGCGATGCGTGACGATGGCTTCGGCTACGGACGGGCCGAGGCCGGAGATGCGCGCCAGCAGCGGCGCCGAGGCGGTGTTGAGGTCGACGCCCACGGCGTTCACCGCGTCTTCGACCACGGCATCGAGCGAGCGGCCGAGGCGGTACTGGTCGACATCGTGCTGATACTGGCCGACGCCGATCGCCTTCGGTTCGATCTTGACCAGTTCGGCCAGCGGGTCCTGCAGACGACGGGCGATGGAGACGGCGCCGCGCAGCGACACGTCGAGATTGGGGAACTCGGCGGCGGCGAGTTCGGAGGCGGAATAGACCGAGGCGCCGGCCTCGGAGACGATGACCTTGGTGGGCTTGGGCGCCGGGAGGCGCTCGATCAGGTCGGCGACCAGCTTTTCGGTCTCGCGGCTGCCGGTGCCATTGCCGATGGCGATGAGTTCGACACCGTGCTTCTCGATCAGCCGCTTGATGGCGGCCTGCGAGCCCAGCGCGTCGTTGCGGGGCGGGAAGGGGTAGATGGTTTCGGTGTCGAGGAGCTTGCCGGTGGCGTCGATCACCGCGACCTTGACGCCGGTGCGGATACCGGGGTCGAGCCCCATGGTGGCGCGGGCGCCGGCGGGGGCGGCCAGCAGCAGATCCTTGAGGTTGCGGGCGAAGACGCCGATGGCCTCGAGTTCGGCGCGCTCGCGCAGCTCGACCATCAGGTCGATGGAGAGCGACAGGCGGAGGCGCGTGCGCCAGGCCCAGCCGGCCACTTCGCGGAGCCATTTGTCGCCGGCGCCATGGCCTTGTGCATTGAGTGCGGCAGCGACGAAGCGCTCGGCGGGCTTGACCGGATCGGCGACGTCGACATCCACCTCGATCTCGAGGCTGAGAAACTCCTCGTCACGCCCGCGCATCATGGCGAGCGCCCGGTGGCCGGCGACCTTGTTCCAGCGTTCGGAATGCTCGAAATAGTCGGAGAACTTGGCCCCGGCCTCCTCCTTGCCCTTCAGCACTTTGGCGCTCAGCATGGCCTTGTCGCGCATATGGGTGCGGAGCTGGCCGAGCAGGGCGGCGTTTTCCGACAGGCCCTCGATGACGATGTCGCGGGCGCCTTCGAGCGCCTCCCTGGTGCCGGGCACCTCCGCCGTGATGTAGCCCTCGGCGAGCACCAGGGGATCGGCGCTGCGATTGGCGAGGATGGCCTCGGCGAGCGGGCCAAGGCCGCGTTCCCGCGCGATCTCGGCCTTGGTCCGGCGTTTCGGCTTGAACGGCAGATAGAGATCCTCGAGCTCGGCCTTGGTGGCCGCGGCAGTGATCGAGGCGGTCAGCTCGACGGTGAGCTTCCCCTGTTCGTCGATGGATTTGAGGATCGCAGCGCGGCGGGCTTCCAGTTCGCGCAGATAGGTCAGCCGCTCGGCCAACAGGCGCAACTGGGTGTCGTCGAGGCCACCGGTCACTTCCTTGCGGTAGCGCGCCACGAACGGCACCGTGGCGCCGCCATCGAGCAGTTCCACGGCCGCCCGGACCTGGTCGGGGCGGGCGGCGATCTCGGTGGCGATCTGGGCGGCAATGCGGGTGTCGAGTTGGGACATGAAGCTACTTCTTGATTTGGTCGGGGCGACCATAGTCGCCTCGGGCCGGAGGTCACACCCGGCGCGGGAGGATTTCCTCGATTTGTGAGCGAGGCGATGGGACGCAGGTCTGCCGGCTTCGCGCCGGCCCTCGCCGTAACCGCGGCGGGGAGGGTTTCGCCTGGTGGGCGAAACTCTAAGATGGGCTGCGGACGGCCAATGGGGAGCAGCCAATGCCAGACGAGATCGTGCGGAGCGGGGGATGTCTCTGCGGGGCGGTGCGCTACGAAGTGCGGGGCGAGCCCTATGTGGCGGGGCTCTGCCATTGCACTACCTGCCGGAAGCTGACCGGATCGGCGTTTTCGGCGACGGCGAACTGGCATCGCAGCCAGTTCAGCATGACCGGCGAGCTGGCCAGCCACGCCTCGCGGCAGTTCTGCCCGATCTGCGGGTCGCGCCTGTTCTGGCTCTGGGACGAGGGCGTCGAAGTGTTTCTCGGCACGCTGGATGATGCGCCCTACGACATCAAGCCGATGCTCGAGGTGTGGACGGTCCGGCGCGAGCACTGGCTGCCGCCTGTTCCGGGGGCCAGTCTGCACGAACAGAACCCGCCAAAGGGTTGAGTTTTTCGCCTCACTCCAACCGATAGCGTCGCGCCATGATGGCGAGGCCGATGGCGGCCGCTAGCGCGCAGGCGGCGGGGATGAAGAAGACGTGGGGCAGGCCGAGGGTCGAGACGCCGAGGCCGCCGGCGAGGCCGCCCAGCGCCATGCTGAGCGCGGTCGAGGTCATGAAGATGGCCGAGGCGGTCGCCACGGCATCGGGCAGCAGGCGCTGCGCGACGATGATGCCGAGCACCATGAAGAAGCCCCATACCCCGCCCATCAGGATCTGGCCCACGAACATGCCGACCACATCGGCCCACAAAGCGAAGCAGAGATTGGCGGCCAGCCCGAACAGCGCGCCGATGGCGAGCAGGTTGAGGATGCCGACGCGGCGCGCCAGCACGATGCTGAACGGCATGATGATGAGTTCGATCAGCGGCTGGATGCCGATGACGGCGCCGCGCACCGCCGGCTCGAGCCGCAACTGCTCTTCCATATAGAGCAGCAGGAAACCGTATTTGATGGCTTCGCCGGCATAGACCAGCACGAACAGGCCGGTAAAGGCGAGGAGCGGCAGCATCTCGACGAGGCCCGGCCCGCGCCGCGGGGCCGGCTTCGCCTCGGCGCTGGCCGTCTCCGAGGGTTTCGTGCCGAGCGTTCCGAGCGCCGCGATCTGGGCCAGAAAGCAGATGGCGGTGAGCCAGATCATCGGCCTGAGGCCGAAACTCGCGGCAACCCAGGCGCCGATCACCGGGCCGATGACCCAGCCGGCGGTGTTGGCCATGCGGATGATGGCCACGACGCTGTCATTGCGCGCGCCGGGATTGGCGACCTGCTCGTCATGCACGGCGGCGAAGAGCTGCGAGAAGGTGGCGTTGGAAAAGGCCAGAATCAGCGCCCCGACGACGAACGGCACCCAGATGGCGGTCGACAGCGCCATCAGCGCCCAGCCGACGAAGCCGGCAAGGGCGCAGAGCCGGAACAGGGTCAGCCGGTTGCCGGTGCGGTCGGAATAACTGCCCACGAGATAGCCGGCGATCGGGCCGGCGAGGCTGGTGAGGTAATAGAGCCCGGCGAGCGGCAGCGGCGCGCCGAGATCGCGGACGAGGAACAGGACGATCTGCGGCGCCGCCGCCGAGGCGCCAATGCCGGCAAGGAACAGGGCGAGGGCCGAGCCGCGATAGAGCGGCGACGCCAGGACCTGCCGGAGGGCCGGCGGGCGCCCCGAACTGCCGACAATTGCTTCAGACATGTTGCCCCCGACAGAACCGCTGCCGCCATCGTGGCACGATTTCCGCGCCCGCGGCGAGTGCCCGCGGCGAGAGTGCGAGGCCGACCCGCCTGGCCGGCGCCAAATGCTTTGATTGGGTACGATAATGCTCTCGCTCGGCCGGCCGCGGCGACGTAGCTCTTGGCCGCCGCCGCGGGTTGGCGATGCCTTGATTTCCAGCGCCGGCGGATGGTTCGGAGCCGTTCTCGTCAGCTGGCGAACCGACTGGTAGCGACGCTTGTACCTGACGACTTCCAAGCCCCTCAATAATCGCCTCTATGGCAGCGACCTCGATGTCAGGATCGCCAATTCACGGGTCGGCCTGCAGGGCTGGACGCGTGCCGCCTTCGGCGTCGAGGCCGATTTCCGGCAGATCGCCATCGTCTGCGGCGCCGAGATCAGCCTGCTGCGCGGGCTGCGGGGGCTCGATGCCGGGCAGCGCGCCGCGGTCGACGGGCTCCTGGCCCGCTGGGCCGAGTTGCGGGCGCATTGCGAGGCGCAGCCGCGGCGCGCCACCCGTCCGCTGCCGGCCGGCCGTTAGGGGCGGCCGGCGGCGCGAACTCTCGCAGTGCCCGCCAGGGAGGGAAGGGATTGAGGGAGGGGGTGGTCAGCCACCGAGCGTCCCTCACCACCCCCACCCCCAGCCCCTCCCCTCAAGGGGGAGGGCAATCGCACCACCAGGCTCTCCGTGATCCTCCACCGCGCAGCGGGGTCACGGATGAGCGCCGTACGGCGCTCACCGTTGGGGGACCAGCGAAGCTGGTGGAGGGGGCGGCCCCACAAACCGGCGAATCCTGCCGCCCCCTCCACCGCCTTCGGCGGTCCCCCTCCCCCGTTTCACGGTGGAGGAGCACTGAGAGTGCGGTGCACAAAGCCATATGCGATTGCCCTGCCTCAAGGGAGGGGAGCTACCGGCGGCCGCTGGGACCGACCGTTGCCGGGCGGCCTAGCCGGCAGCCACGAAGCGGAAGCGGGTGCCGTCCGCGCCGTCGGGGCGGGGGCCGGGGCTGTCTGCCCTGACGGCGCCATCGGCGGCGATGCGGAGGAAGCGGTTGGTGGCGAGCGCCATCAGCGTCACTTCGCCGGTCGGGGTCTCCATCCATTGAAACTGCGTCGCTGCGCCCGTGAGGCCGCCGACGGTGACCACGCCACCTGCTGTCACCGACAGCAGGCCGCCGGCATGGCGCAAAGCGACGCGGCCGAGCCCGACCGCCTCGATGCCGAGCGGTTCCGGCGTCGAGCCGATGACGCTGCCCAGCGCCGCGCCGAGGCCGATGGCAGGTGCATTGGCCAGCACCAGCGTGCCGGTGCTGCCGGCCGGGATCGGCTGCATCAGGCCGCGCGGATGCGGCTCGTCGACCTCTACGCGGTCGAAATCGGCATGGCCGCCGGGGCGGCCGGCCTCGTTATAGGCGAACAGCGCATAACGGATGCCCTGGAAGGTCTTGAGCTGGAACACCATGATCACCGGCTCGCCGATCGGGGTGAAGCTGTGCCCGTCGGTGGAATAGCTGAGGCTCGCCACTTCGGTGAGGAAGTTGCACTCGGCGCGCAGCCAGACGCGTGAGCCCGGCGCCGGCACGGCGACGGTCCGGCCGGTCTGGTAGTCGAAAGCGCGGATCTCGTAGCCCGCCGCGGTGCGGGCGAGCCCGACCCAGCGCCAGGGCATGCCGAGCAAAGCGAGGCCGGCGACATCACCGGGAGCGAGGCCGGAGCCATCGAGTTCGGCGGTGACGGTCGAGAGCGGCCCGACGGCACGCTGCGTCAGGCTGTTCTTCGCCCACCAGAAATCACTGGCCGGCAGGGTGTGGAGCCGCAAGTGGCCGGGGCGCTCGCTGAGCGACCAGCTGGCATCGACCGGCACGTGGTTCCACTGCCAGAGCGGGGTTAGCGTGTCGCCGTCGAAATCGTCGCTGCGTTCGGGCCAGGGCAGGGCGGCAGGCGACGGCGCGCCGCCGGCCGGTTTGACCCAGGTGCGCGGGGTGCGGCCGAGATTGCCTGGTAGGCCGAAATACGGCCAGCCATCCTGCCAGGTGACGGGCGACAGGCAGGTCAGCCGGCCGAGCGAATTGTAATCCATCATCGACCAGCCCCACCACGCGCCATCGGGGGTATCGACGATACCGCCCTGGTGCAGGTTGAGCCGGCCATTGGCGGCGGGATTGGGCGGCACCAGCTCGAACGGCGGCTCGAGGGTGAAGGGGATGCCGGCGCCCTTGATGCGGTAGCCTTCGATGAGCCCGAAATCCTCGTCGATCGAGATGGCGGGGTTGATCTCCCAGGGGCCGTCGAGGCTGTCGGCACGGGCGCAGGGCATGCGCATCGGCCCGGCGAACCAGGCGCTGGTGATCAGGTACTTGCCGTCGACCTTGTAGAAATGCGCCCCTTCGCCCATCAGGCTGTCGGGTGGCAGCAGCTCGCGCTCGGTGCCGGGGAGCACCCGGCGGAGGCTCTGGTCGAGCTCGGCGATCCGCAAGTTGCGATAGCCCCAGACCACATAGGCGCGCCCGTCATCGTCAAAGAACACCGTCAGGTCGTGGTAATTGTACTCGGCCTCGCTGCGCGTCCACGGGCCCGCGGGGTCGGTAGCGGTGAAGATCTGGGTCTTCTGGCCGTTGACGTTGGAGAAGATGTAGAAGGTGCCGTCGCGATAGCGGAGGCACGGGGCCCAGATGCCCTGGCCGTAGATCTCGCCGCCCTCGAGCCGGAAGGCCGGGCCGAGGTCGAGCCGCTCGAAGGCGTAACAGAGCAGGGTCCAGTTCACCAGGTCGGTGGAGCGCAGCACCGGCAGGCCGGGCATACAGTGCATGGTGGTGCCGGTCATGTACCAGGCGTCGCCCACCCGGATGATGTCGGGATCGGAAAACTCTTCGTAGAACAGCGGGTTGGTGAAGGTGCCGTCGCCGTTATCGGCGGTCCAGGTGGGTCTTGCCGGTGTCATTGGTGGGGTTCCGTGGCGGGAAAGGCGCGAGCAGCTGTCACCGCTCTTTACCTCAACAGTTGATATGGATCACATACAGGGGCAGATTGAGTGGAAATCGCGTAGACATTTTGTCAGATTGTACGCAATCCGTGGTCGAGCCCGTGGGCTCATGTTAGCGTCGCTGCCGGACTGGTCGCGAACGAGGTGTACCGGGTGCAAGCAGGTGGGCTGTTCCAGGCGTCGGTGCCGCTGGGGCTCTATACGAGCTTCAGCGTGAGCGCGCCGTGTGGCCTGCGTTCTGTCGACGGCGTCATCGGGCTCATCGACATGCCCGATACCTTTCTCGATCCGGCGCGGGTCAAGGCGGGGCTGTTGTGGTTCACCGGTGGCTTCGTCGAATACCGCTTTCCCCATCGATCGGAGGGGCCGGTGACCGGGCTCGAGTTCTCGATGGAGCTCGGCTCGGATGCGCCGGGCACCTCGCCGGAATGGCCCAGCGAAATCTCGGTCAGCGTCAACGAGGCCGAAATCGGCAGCTGGACCCCCAAAACCAGCCGGTATCGCAAGGTCGGGCCGCGACAGGGGTGGGGGCGCTACGGTTCCGACCATGGCGAGTTGACCAGCTGGCGGGTGACCGCGTCCGGCACGTTTCTCGACGGCATCAGGATTTCCCCGGTGGCGCTGGCCGACCTGCAGCTCGGGCCGGCACAGCCGATTCGACTGCGCATCGGCGTTGCCGCCAGTGCTACGCATCCAGGTGGGGTGAACATATTCGGCCGCGGCTTCGGGCATCACGACCAGGAAATCGTCATGCGGCTCAGCGCAGCGGAGTGAACCGGGCGGATTGGTACGATCGCCAATAATAACCCGCATGTTCGGTATACATCAATTTGTGCCGGATCATCGGCGAGATGGTCGATGCTCATGCACGGCCGGCGCCCAGGTGTTGCTGAGGGCCTGTCGCGCTGAGTCCGACAACACCTTCAGTATACTGAAACATAAGGATATTCCTCCCGTTCACGCCGGCGTCTATCGGGCGCTTGCGGTCCCTTGCGACGCAGCGACGCACGTACCTCATCGCCCCTGTCTTTCATATTAGATTATCCGATGTACATCGAAACACAAGTTGACAAGGGGGGCTTCGCGGATAGGATGGCGCCCGAAAGCGGAGGAGCGCTTTCGGGACAGGGGGCGCGACAGGCGCCTTCGCCTTGGGGAGGAGAGAAAATGGATAGACGCAGCTTCTTGCTGGGCACCGCTGTTGGTGCCCTTACCGTTGCCGCCAATGGCCTGGCATTTGCGCAGGATGCCGGGGGCACTGCTCCGGACCTGGCGCAGTTCCCGCGCAACGAAACGGTCATCGTTCACAATCCCGAAGGGATCATCCGCAATCCGGCCTGGTTCAACCTGTGGGCCGTCGGCGCCGGCAACGGCACCAGCAACGGGCTGCACAACCTGACCACCGATACCTTGTGGTTCATCGATCCCGATGCGGGCATCGAAGGGGCCAGCGAGAACGCCGTCTACAACTCACTGGCGGACGACCTGTGGCAGTATAATGCCGACTTCACCGAGATGACCGTCAAGCTCAAGCAGGGCATCTTCTGGAGCGACGGCGTCGAGTTCACCGCCGACGACGTGGTGTTCACGGTCGAAAAGCAGAAGGCGACGCCCGGCACGCCCTATAATGGCGCGTTCAGCGCCCAGGTCGCCGAGGTCACCGCGCCCGACAAATACACCGTCCATTTCAAGCTCAATGCCCCGAACTCGCGCTTCCATGCGCTGTTCTCGGTGCGCTGGACGGCGGCGTGGATCATGCCCAAGCATGTCTACGAGAAGGTCGAGGACATCCTCACCTATGACGCCAACCCGCCGGTCAGCATCGGGCCCTATACGCTGCACTCGTTCGATCCGAACGGCACCTGGTATATCTGGCAGAAGCGTGAGGACTGGCAGCGCACGGCGCTGGGCATGATCGCCGAGCCCAAGCCGAAATTCGTCATCTACCGCAACAACATCACCACCGATAACCGGCTGATCGAGATCCGTAACGGCAACCTCGACATGGTGCATGACCTGACGCCGGAAGGCACCTTCGCGGTGGTCAAGGACGACAAGCAGATCCAGGGCTGGTTCCCGGGCTTCCCTTATGCCCATCCCGATCCGACCCTGCCGATGATCATCTTCAACCACCAGAACGAGAAGTTCCAGGACAAGCGCGTGCGCTGGGCCCTGGCGCTGATGCTGGATGCGCGGGCCATGTCCATGGCGTCGTATCGCGGCGCGGCGACGCTCTCGGCGATTTCGGTTCCGCCCACCGGCACGCATCCACGCGACTACCATGCGCCGCTACAGGATTTCCTCATCAACTACGAGGTCGATACCGGCACGCGCAAGATCAAGCCGTACGATCCCAATATCGGCCTGCAGATCGCCGACATGGTGCGTCCGCAGTTCGGCGATGCCGTGCCGACCGACGAGACCGCGGTGCGCAATGCCTTCGGTTACGGCTGGTGGAAGCAGGATGTGGCGGCGGCCGAAGAGCTGCTGACGGCAGCCGGCTTCAGCAAGAACGGCAACCAGTGGATGATGCCCAACGGCCAGCCGTTCGCGTTCGAGCTGATGGTGCCGCAGGAAGGCGTGATCAACCGGCTGGGCGTGATGATCGCGCAGATGTGGTCGCAGGCGGGCGTGCAGGCGACGGCACAGGTCGACAGCGATCCGTGGGGTCGGCAGCGCGTCGGCAACTACGAGACCAACATCGCCTGGGCGGTGGAAACCTGGGGCGGTCACCCCGACCTCAGCTTCTTCCTCGACAGCTACCACTCGGCCTATGTGGCCAAGCCCGGTGAATCGCAGCCGGATCGCAACTGGATGCGCTGGACCGATCCGCGGCTCGACGCCATCATCGAGAATATCCGCAAGATCGACTTCAACGATCCCAAGGGCATCGAGTACGGCCACGAGTTCGTCAAGCTGCACCTCGAAGAGATGCCGAACATCCCGATCATGGCCTACAACGTGTTCTCCATCCAGTCGAACCGCTACTGGACCGGCTGGCCCAATGCCGAGAACCCGTATGCCAACCCGGTCACCAACTGGTCGAACGGGCGCTACATCTTCACCCAGATCACTCCTGTGGCTGGCTGATCGGATCTCCCAGGGTGAGAGGGGGCGCGGCCGGTTGCCGCGCTCCCTCCCGCCTTCTGGTGGCTTCTCGAACCGCTCGAGGCGCCAGCAGAACGCGGGAGCGTTGCCAGCGCCGGTGGGCCCGGTCGTCAGGCAGCCCGATCTGTGCAATCCCGCGATCGAATGCACCATGCCGCAGCGCGGCCGCGGGTGAGTGAGGAATGTTTTTATGCAAGGCTATCTGTGGTTCGCCGCCAAGCGGTTCATCCAGTTGTTGGCGGTGATCTTCTTCGGCGTTTCGGCGATGTTCGTCGTCACCTATCTGTCGCCGATCGATCCGGTCGAGCAGGTGCTGGGACGGCTCTCGGCGCGCTCGAACCTGTCGCCCGAGGCGATCGCGGCCACGCGCCTGGCGCTGACCGAGATGTTCGGCACCAACCAGCCGGTGCTCACCCAGTATTTCAACTTCTGGACCCGGCTGCTGCGCGGCGATCTGGGCGCCTCGCTGATGGCGTTCCCCACGCCGGCGATGGAGCTGGTGCTGCGCGCGCTGCCCTGGACGCTGGGGCTGCTGCTGAGCTCGACCGCCATCACCTTCGTCGTCGGCAATCTCGCCGGCGGACTTGCCGGCTATTTCCAGAACAGCCGCCTGCTCAAGGCTTTCGGCATCTTCGCCATGGGGCTGCAGCCGATCCCCTATTACATCGTCGCCTTCATCATCCTGATCGTCTTCGGGTACCTGTGGCCGGTGCTGCCGATCTCGGGCGGGTTCGCCATGGATGTGCGGCCGGGCTGGACGCTGCCCTTCATCCTCTCGGTGCTGCAGCACTCGCTGCTGCCGGCGCTGTCGCTGGTGCTGGTGGGGCTGGGCGGCTGGTTCATCGGCATGCGCGCCCTAGTCTCCAACATCGTCACCGAGGATTACGTGACCTATGCGGAACTCGCCGGCGTCCGGCGCGACACCATTGTCGGCGGCTATGTGATCCGCAACGCGCTGGTGCCGCAGGTGACGGCACTCGCCATGGTCATCGGCGGCGTCTTCTCCGGCACGGTGATCACCGAGCAGGTGTTCAACTATCCCGGCATGGGCTCGCTCCTCGTCGATGCGGTGAACGCCGGCGACTATTCGACCGTCCTCGCGGTCTGCACCATCTCGATCGCTGCCGTCGCGCTCGCCATCTTCATCGTGGATCTGCTGCACCCGCTGCTCGATCCGCGCGTTCGGGCGGAGTAAGTCCTGATGTTTGCCGTTCTGCGCGACCTCATCCGCTACAATACCGAATTCACCATCGGCCTCGTCATGGTCGGCATCGTCGCGATCTTTGCCGGCCTGAGCTTTTTCTCGCCGGTCGATCCCACCCAGATCTACCTCGCGATTCCCGATCAGCCGCCCTCGGCGCAATACTGGTTCGGCACCAATTCGCGCGGCCAGGATCTGTTCTGGCAGCTCTCGGCCGCCTTCCGTAACAGCCTGATCTTCGGCATCACCGTGGCGGTGCTGAGCCGCATCATCTCGATCGCGGTGGGGCTGACGGCCGGTTATCTGGGCGGTTGGGTCGACCGGGTGCTGATGTTCATCAACGACATCTTCGTCGCCGTGCCGATCTTCCCGATCCTGGTGCTGTTCTATTTCGTCTTACGCAACCACATGGACAGCTTCACCATGGCGCTGATCATGGCGTGCTTCGGCTGGCCGTTCGATGCGCGGCTGATCCGCTCGGTGGCGCTCGGCCTCAAGCACCGCGAGTTCACCCGCCACGCGGTGTTTGCCGGCATGAGCACCCGCAAGGTGCTGCTCGAGGAGCATCTGCCCTATGTGATGCCGATCGTGTTCTCGACCTTCATGAACAACATGCTGTGGTCGATCGGCATGGAGGTGACCCTGGCGGTGCTGGGCTTCACCAACATCAACAACCCGACCATCGGCACGGTGCTCTACTGGGCCAACTCGCACTCGGCGATGGTGGTGGGCGTCTGGTGGTGGGTGGTGATCCCGGTGATCCTGATCGTCATCACCTTCCTCGGCCTGTTCCTGCTGGCCGTCTCGATGAACGAGTATATCGATCCGCGCAGCCGCCTGCGCCGTATGGGAGCCTAGTGCCATGGCCGACAATATTCTCGAGGTCGAGGCGCTCAAGGCCTATTACCAGATGAGCTATTTCGGGGTGAACCGCGAGGTGCGGGCCGTTGACGGCATCACCATGGGCATCAAGCGGCGCGAGGTCTACGGCATTGCCGGCGAGAGCTCGTCGGGCAAGACCAGCTTCATCAAGGTGCTCGCCGCCGCCATCCGGCCGCCGCTGCGGGTCATCTCGGGGACGGCCACCTATGACTTCGGCGGGGCCAAGACCGATGTGACCATCGCCACGCCGGCCGAAATCGACGCGATCCGCTGGCGGCATCTCAGCTACATCATGCAGGGCTCGATGAGCACGCTGAACCCGGTGCGCCGCATCGGCCGGATCTTCGAGGATTTCGCCGCCCGGCCGCTGGGGCTCTCGGGCAGCGCCTTCCGCCAGCGCGTGGTCGAGCATCTGGGGCATCTGAAGCTGCCCCCGAGCGTGCTCAACGCCTATCCGCACGAACTCTCCGGCGGCATGCGGCAGCGCGTCACCATCGGCCTCGCCACCGTCTGCAAGCCCGATTTCATCATTGCCGACGAGCCCACCACCGCGCTCGATGTGGTGGTGCAGAAGGACGTGCTGTCGCTGATCAAGAACCTCCAGACCGAAATGGGGTCCTCGATCGTCTTCGTCACGCACGATATGAGCGTCCACGCCAATATCGCCGACCGCATCGGCATCATCTATGCCGGGCGGCTGGTCGAGGAAGCACCGACCCGCACGCTGTTCACGGCGCCGAAACATCCCTATTCGGCGCATCTGGTGGCGAGCCTGCCGCGCATCGGCGACACCACCCAGCGCCCTGCGCTCGAAGGGCGGCCACCCAGCCTCGCCGCACCGCCGGCCGGCTGCCGCTTCCATCCGCGCTGTCCGCTCGCCATCGATAAATGCAAGACCGAGGCGCCGCCGCTGGTTTCGGTGGGCACCGATCACCGCAGCGCCTGCTGGCGCGCCAACGATGTCGAACCGCTGGTGCCCGGCCACCATCACGCCGGAGTCGCCGCATGAGTGCGCTGCTTGAAGTCGCCGATGTGTCCAAGCGCTTCCAGATGGGCGGCATTCTCGGCCGCCAGGAGGTCCGGGCCGTTGATCAGGTCAGTTTCGGCATCGCCGCCGACAAGCCGGAGATTTTCACCATTATCGGGGAGAGCGGTTCGGGCAAGACGACGCTCGCCCGCATGATCCTCGGCCTCGAGCGCCCCACCGAGGGCAACATCCTGTTTCGCGGCCAGCCGGTGCGCCACGACAACCGGGCCGACCGGCTGAAGTTCATGGCCAACGTGCAGCCGGTGTTCCAGAACCCGTTCGAGGCGTTCAATCCGCTGAAGCGGGTCGATCGCTACCTGCAGTCGACGGCGCGGCGCTACCTCGCGGCGCGCGACAAGGCGTCGATCGAGGCCGCCATGGACGGGGCGCTGCAGAAGGTCGGCCTCAGCCTCGCCGAGATCGGCGGGCGCTTCCCGCACGAGCTCTCCGGCGGGCAGCTGCAGCGCGTCGCCATCGCGCGGGCGCTGATCCCCAACCCGCCGCTGCTCATCGCGGACGAGCCGGTGTCGATGGTCGATGCGTCGCTGCGCATGGCGATCGTCAACCTGTTGAAGGCGCTGCGCGACGATTTCGGCGTCTCGGTCATCTACATCACGCACGACCTCGCCACCGCCTATTACATCTCGGACCGGCTGATCATCATGCAGAAGGGCAGGGTGGTCGAAATGGGCCCGGCCCGCGCCGTGCTCGATGCGCCGGAGCACCCGTACTCGCAGCTGCTCAAGGCCTCGGTGCTGTCGGCCGACGATGCCGGCGCCGGCAAGCTCAAGCCCGCCAACGACCTGCTGCAGCTCAGCGACGAACGGCTCCGCCAGGCGGAGAGCAGCCGGCTGGAAGAGCGGACCGACGGCCGGCGGGTGCGGGTTTAGGCTGGCGGCGGCTCCCCTCCCCCTTGAGGGGAGGGCTATCGCATATGGAGAGCCACCGGCCTCTCCGTGCTCCTCCACCGCGAAGCGGGGGAGGCGGATGAAGGCCAAAGGCCTTCACCGCGTGGGGACCAGCGAAGCTGGTGGAGGGGGCGGCCGCAAACACCGGCGCTTCCCGCCGCCCCCTCCACCGCCTGCGGCGGTCCCCCTCCCCCGTTTCACGGTGGAGGAGCACTGAGAGTGCGGTGCGCAAGGCCATGCGATTGCCCTCCCCTCAAGGGGGAGGGGAGCAGACGGTGCCTCGCCGCTTACCCCGCCAGCGCCGCCGTCGAGGCGCGCAGCTGTTCCAGCACGTGCTGGCCGGCGCCTTCGACGTGCTGTTCGATCAGCGCGGCGGCGCCATCGGCATCGCCCTGCCGGATCAGCTCGATCAGCCGGCGATGCTCGCGCATCAGCTGGGCGCGGCGGGCCAGGGTGAAGTTGTAGCCGCGGGTCACGGCGCGCAGCACTTCGCGGTTCTTCCACCAGATCTCGGTGGCCAGCCGGTTGTAGTGGCGCTCGTACATCAGGGTGTGAAACTCGGTGTCGAGATCGCTGTGCAGCACCGGATCGGCGAAATCATTGGCCTCCATCGCCTGCTGCAGGCGTTCGAGCCCGGCAATGTCGGCCGGGGTCGCCATCCGGACGAACCAGCGGGTGAAGCGCGGCTCGAGCGCCACGCCGATCTCGTAGATATCGCGCACGAAATCCTGGTCGATGGCCCTGACGCGCGCGCCGCGATTGGGCACCAAGGTGACGAAGCCCTCGCCGCGCAGCAGCTGCAGCGCCTCGCGCACCGGGTTGGACGAGGAATGGTGGCGTTTGGCGAGGTCGGCGACGACAAGGCGCGCATTGGCCGTTAGGCGGCCCGAGATGATGTCGTCGCGGATCAGCTCATAGACGCTGGCGCCTTCCTCGGAGGCGCCGACAGCGTCGATCCCGCGAGGTGGCTTGGCCTGGTAGTCGCTCATGGTGCGGCGCGTCGCATCGACAATCCCCCGGGGCGCCTGCAGCGCGCCCCGTCAGGAACGACCATGTTCCGCCAGCGCCGCCAATTCAAGCGTTTCGGGGCTTTTGCAGAACAATGTCGCGCCGCCGCGAGCGGCCGGTTCAAATCTTCGCGCGAGGACCGCCATGCAGCTCGCGGTCGGCCTTGCCGGTAACGCCGCAACTGGGCGGCACCTGCATCACGACCACCACCCGGGCCGTTGGTTCCATGCTCCCACGCCTTGGTTTTTCTTTTCAGCCCCCGGCGTTGCAGGGCGCTGTTACCGCTGTTTCCGCTGCCTCGACTGCGCTGGACGTGTCGCGTTAAGCGCAGCAAGTTCAAGGCATTAGAGCCTCAAGACTAACATGTTAGAAGATTGTTTCAGGTGTCGGGTGGGCTGGGCGGCTTGCGATCGGCAACTTAGATGATAACGTTTCAACTTACTTGATTGAGGGAACCGGCCCCAAGGCCGGCGATCAAGCAGGGAGGAAACTATGACCATGAGTGCACCAAAGCCCGGAATCCGTCGACGTGGCCTCTTGGCGGGCGCCGGCCTGGCGCTGCTGCTGAGTGCAGCGCCGAGCTTTGCCCAGGACCTGAGCGGCGAGCTTGTCATCCTGCAGTGGCAGGGCGGCACCGATGCGGAGCTGTGGCAGAAGCTGGAAGCCGATTTCATCGCCAAGCATCCCGGCGTCAGCATCCGCGAGCTCAACATCACCGCGCAGGGCGATGCGCGCGGCGGCATCCGCACGGCGCTGCTGGGCGGCGAGACGGTGGATCTGATCATCAATACCTGGCCCGCCTTCCGCAAGGAAATGGCCGATGCCGGTATCCTCAGGCCGATCGACCAGCAATGGACCGACAATGGCTGGGACAAGGTGCTCGACCAATCGTGGAAGGATCTGGGCAGCACCGATGGGGTGACCTACGGCATCCAGTACACCTACGGCGACCGCTCGGGGATCTGGTACAAGACCAGCCAGCTCGAGAAGGCTGGCGTCGCGGTGCCCAAGACCTGGGAGGAATTCACAGCCGCGATCGCGACGCTGAAGGCGGCGGGCTATGCCACCCCGATCCCGATGCCCGGCAAGTACTGGGCGCATGGCGAATGGTTCGAAACACTGCTGCTGCGGACCGGCGGGGTTGAGGCCGCGGCCAAGCTCGCGGCGCATGAAATCCCGTGGACCGACGAGGTGGTGAAAACCACGCTGAAGAAGTATGCCGAGCTGCTCAAGGCCGGCTGCTGTGGCACGCCCGAGCAGATGTTCGCCGGTGACTGGGACTGGTCGGCAGACCAGATCTTCAAGGCCGATGCCGGCAACTTCCTGCTCATCGGCATGTGGATGAACGCCCGGGCGCTGAACGACTACAAGCTCAAGGAAGGCGTCGACTACAACATCTTCCAATTCCCGGCGCTGGGCCTCGGCCATGACGACACGTCGAGCGTCGATGCCAAGGAACTGCTGGCCACCGCCAACGGCGCCAACCCGGCCGCCGCCGATGCGTTCATGGGCTACATGGTCAGCGCCGACGCCACCAAGATCCTCGCGTCATACGGCTATGCCTCGCCGAGCAAGAATGCCGACCCCGCGCTGCTCGGGCCCGCCCAGCAGACCGCGACGGCGGCGGTCGCTGCCTCCAAGGTGCAGTTCGTCCTGGGCGACCTGCTGCCGGGCGACCTGGTGGACGAGTATCGGGTGCAACTGCAGAAATTCCTGCAGGACCCCTCCGACGCCAATATCGACGCGGTCACCGCCGCGATCGAAGCCAAGGCGGCGGACGCCTACTGATGCAGGAAACGGTTGCCGACAGCGCCAAGGGCGCCACGGCCAACGAGGTCTCCCCCAGGGGTAGCGAGCGGCGGAAGCTGCTCGCTGCCCCCAGGGCGAGCGGCGGCTGGCGGCTGGGCGACTGGCCGGCGGCCTGGCTGCTGATCGCTCCGGTGATCGTGCTGTTCGGCATCGCGGTGGTGTTTCCGCTCATCGACACCATCCGGCTGAGCTTTTTCGACATCAAGGGCCTGGCCAAGCCGAAATATATCGGCATCGGCAACTACCTGAAGCTGTTCGCCGATCCGGCCTTCCGCAACACCTTGACCACCACGCTGATCTTCACCCTCGCGACGACGGCGATCTCGGTGACCCTGGGCTGGCTGCTGGCGATGCTGTGTGCGTTCGCGCCGCGCCGGACGCTGGTGTTCCGCGTCATGATCTTTGCCGCCTTCGGCATCTCCGAGGCGGTGGCGGGCTATATGTGGATCGGGATTTTCCGCCCCGACGCCGGCGGGCTGCTCAATACCGTGATCGGACTGTTCTCACCCGGCTTCTCCCACCCCTGGCTGGGCGATCCCAATACGGCGCTGTGGGCGCTGATCGTCGCGGCGTCGTGGGGCGGGGTCGGGCTGCCGCTGATGCTGTGCTTCGCTTCGGTGCAGGCGATCCCCCGCACCGTGCTGGAGGCAGCCTATCTCGATGGGGCGCGGCCCGGCCAGATCATGGCGTCGATCATGATGCCGCTGTCGCTGCCCGGGGTGCGCGTCGCCATCTTCATCAATCTGCTCGGAGCGCTGCGCGCCTTCGACATCATCTACATCATCACCGGCGGCGGGCCGGTGCGGGCCACCGAAACCGTGGGCTATTTCATGTACCGGGAGTCGATGACGCAGTTCAAACTCGGCTATGGCGCCGCCGCCACCGTGGTGCTGCTGGCCGCCGTGCTGGTCATCTCGGTTCCCGCCATCATCCAGCGTACGGCAGGTGCCAGATGATCGGCCGGGTTCCGCAATGGACGGTGTGGGTGGTGGGCGTCATCGCCACGATCTGGGTGATCCCGATCCTCGGCATCGTCGTCACCTCGATCCGGCCGCCGAGCGAAGTGGCGCTCGGCTGGTGGCGGCTCGACCAGTTGAGCTTCACGCTCGATGCCTGGTTCAAGGTCTGGGACCAATACCCGCTGGCGCAGGCGTTCTGGACCACGGCGCAACTGGCGGCCATCGCCACGGTCGCGACCATGCTGCTGACCCCGGCCGCCGCCTATGCCTTCCACTTTCTCAAATTCCCGTTCCGGCGGCTGCTGCTGATCATCATCATCAACGCGTTCGTGTTGCCGCAGCAGGTGGTGATCATCCCGCTGTTCCAGCTGTGGCGCGAACTGGGGCTGATCGACAATATCCTCGCGGTGCTCATACCCTATGTGGGCCTCAGCTTTGCCTGGTCGATCTTCCTCGTGAAGAACTTCCTCGAGGATTTCCCGAAGGAGCTGGTCGAGGCGGCGCGGATCGACGGCTGCGGGCCGATCCAGACCTTGTGGTACGTCGTGCTGCCCAACGCGACCTCGCCGATCTTCGCGGTCGGCATCCTGCAGTTCCTGTGGACCTGGAACGCGCTGCTGCTGCCCATGCTCTACCTCAGGACCAATATTCCGCTGCCGGTGATGCTGACGCGCGTTTCCGGCACCTACGAAGTCAACTGGGACCTGCGTTCGGTGGCGGCCATCGTCACCACCATCGTCCCGCTGATCGTCTTCCTCGTCTTCCAACGCCAGTTCGCCGCCGGGGCCGAAACCCGGTCCGGCGCCAAGGAATAGTCATGCCCGCTACCAACAAGCCGCTGCGCTACCGCCAGATCCACCTCGATTTCCACACCTCGGAGCACATTCCGGGGATCGGCTCGGCGTTCGACCCCGAGGATTTCGTCGGGACGCTGAAAGCGGCCCATGTCAACTCGATCACCATCTTCGCCAAGTGCCATCACGGCTGGTCGTATTATCCCACCAGGGTCGGCGCTCCGCACCCCAACCTCGCCCGGCCCGACCTGATGGGCGACATGGTCAAGGCGCTCAGCGCCGCCGATATCGAGGCGCCGATCTACATCTCGGTGCAGTGGGACGAGCGCAATGCGCGGATCCACCCGGAATGGCGGGCGCGCAGCGCCACGCAGAACCGGTTCGATCCGAGCCAGCTGACGGCCGGCTGGCACACGCTCTGTCTCAACCACGCGGCCTATCGCGCCGAACTGCTCGAACAGGCGCGCGAGGTGGCCCGCAACTACGAAACCCCGGGCATCTTCTTCGACATCGTGCTCACCCCCGATTGCGTGTGCGCCGAGTGCCTCGCCACGATGGCCGAGCAGGGGCTCGACCCGGAGAACCCGGCCGACCGGCTGAAGAACGACGAGGCCGTCAACGAGCGCTTCCGCTCCGAGACCAGCGCGGCGCTCAATGCCGAGTTCCCCGGCCTGCGGGTGTTCTACAATTGCGGCCACATCCACAAGCAGGGGCCGCAGCGCTTTTCGACCTATACCCATCTCGAGCTCGAAAGCCTGCCGACCGGCGGCTGGGGCTATGACCATTTCCCCTCGAGCGCCCGCTATGCGGCGACGCTGGGGCTCGACATGGTGGCCCATACCGGCAAGTTCCACACCAGCTGGGGCGAGTTCGGCGGCTTCAAGCATCCCGACGCGCTGGAGTTCGAAGCGGCGCAGATGGTGGCGCTGGGGGTAAAGTGCCTGGTCGGCGATCAGCTGCACCCGGATGGGTCGATCAACCCCGATACCTATGCCTCGATCGCCCCGGCCTATGCCCGGATCGAAAAGCTCGAGCCCTATCTCGAAGGGGCGCGGCAGGTCTCCGACGTCGCCATCCTCACCGCCGAGTATTTCCACCCGGTGGGAGCGCGCAACAACCATAGCGACGATGGCGCGGCGCAGATGCTGCAGGAGCTGCAGCTGCCGTTCGACGTGATCGACCCGTCGGCGGCGTTCGAAGATTACCGGCTCATCATCCTGCCCGACGAAATCCCGGCCGATGCCGGGCTCGCCGCGCGGCTCAGGGCCTATCTCGAGCAGGGCGGCAAGCTCATCCTCACCGGTACCTCCGGGCTGAACCCGGATGGCAGCTTCGCCGTCGATGCCGGCATCCGCAGCACCGGCGCGGTCGGCTTCACCCCCTCCTATATCCGCGCCGCGTCCGGGCTCGACGCCGGGCTCACCCGCTCGCCCTTCGTCATGTACGGGGCAGGGCAGGCGATCGTGGCCGAGGGCGCCGAGGTGCTGGCGGAGATCGGCCCCTCCTATTTCAACCGGAGCTACAAGCATTTCAGCTCGCACCAGCACGCCCCGGACGATCCGGCGGCGGCCTCGCTGGGGGCGGCGGTGACCGTGAAGGGCGGCATCGGCTACATCGCCTATCCGATCTTTTCGATGTACCACGCCATGGGGCAGCCGCTGTACAAGTACCTGGTGCGCGGGCTGCTCGACCGGTTGCTGCCGAGCCGCGCCATCGTCACCGACCTGCCCTCGTCGGGCCGGGCGACGCTGACGCAGCAGGCCGAACAGAAGCGCCACATCCTGCATCTGCTCTATGGCGCGCCGCAGGTGCGCGGCAAGGCGGTGCCCACCGGCGATGGCGGCACCCGGGTGATGGAAATGATCGAGGATATCCCGACACTGGGCGCGGTGACCGCCTCGGTGCGCTTGCCGCGCACGCCGGCACGCGTCTATGACGCTGTGACGGGGGAGGACGTGCCGTTCAGCAATGGCGGCGATCGCGTCGAGGTGCGGCTCCCGAGCCTTCGCATCCATACCGCGCTGGTCTTCGAGGGGACGGTTTGAACGACGCCGACGACAGCGAGAGCGGCAGGCGGCGCCACGCCACCATCGTCGAGGTGGCCGAGCGGGCCGGCGTCGCTATCGGCACGGTGTCGCGCTATCTCAACGGCCACCCGGTGCGGCGCGGCAACCGCCAGCAGATCGAGCAGGCGATCGGCGAGCTGGGCTACCGCCGCAACGCCATCGCCGCGGCGATGAAGGCCGACCTCACCAATACGGTCGGCTTCATGGTGCCCTCGCTGTCGGAGTTCCACGCTCCGGTGCTGGAGCAGCTGAGCCGGTCGATGCGCAGCCTCGGCCGGGCGCTCCTCACCTATTGCCACGACGCCAACCCGGCATCGGTCGGCGACGCGCTGGATTTCTTCGTCGCCCACCGGGTCGATTGCCTGGTGATGGATGGCCGCAACGATGTCGACGAGCGGATCCTCGACCTGATCGGCAACGGCACGCCGGTGATCTTTTACGACAATGGCTGGCCAGGCCTGCCGGTCGACCGGGTGCTGGTGGAAAACCGCGCCGCCAGCTTCCGCGCGGTGACGCACCTGCTCGATATCGGCCATAGCCGCATCGCGGTGCTGACCGGCAACATCACCGACTGGACCGGGCGCGAGCGCTTCGAGGGGTATCGCCAGGCGATGCTGGGGCGCGGCATCGAGATCAACCCCGATTACGTGCTCGACACGCATTGGAGCGAGACCGACGCCTATTCGGGCATGCTGCGGCTATTGTCGCTGCCCGAGCCGCCGACGGCGCTTTACTGCTGCAACTACAACATGGCGGTGGGGGCGCTGCGCCTGCTGCGCGAGCACGGCCTGCGCGTCCCCGACGACCTCTCGCTGGTCAGCTTCGACGACGTGCCGCTGTTTCAGCTGCACGACACCGGCATCACCGCGGTAGCCCAGCCGGTGGCCAAGATCGCCGAGACCATCGGCTCGATCATGGCCTCGCGCCTTTCCGAGCGCGGCTTCAACCACGAGCCGCACACCATCACGCTCAACTGCGACATTATCCTGCGCGGTTCGACCCGCCGTCTCATCACCACCGGCGCCCGCTGACGCCACCTGCCGTTTCCGAGGACCCGACCAATGCCCCGCTATTGCCTTGACCTCGAGACGCCCGCCGAGGGGTTCATCGACAGTTTCCTCGTCGGCAATGGCTGGCTGGGCGCGACGCTGCGCGGCGGCGTCGGCACCGAACGGTTCGATCTCAACCTCGATACGGTGTGGTCGGGCGGGCCGCTGATGCCGGAAGCGGGCCCGGGGCCGGCGCACCTCATCGCCGAACTGCGCGAGGCGATCGGCCGGCGCGACTACCTCAAGGCCGACGAGCTGGGCCGAGCGCTGCAGGGCAGGGCCTGGACGCAATCCTACCAGCCGCTCGGGGCGATCGAGCTCAGCTATGCCGATAGCGACGCTTCGGGCTACCGCCGCCGGCTGGATCTGGGAGAAGCGGTGGCGAGCACGGTTTACGGCAGCCGGAGCGATAATGGCGTGAGGCTCGACAGCTTCGTTTCCAATCCCGACGGCGTGCTGGTGGCGGTGGCGTCCGGGCAGGGCGTGCGCGCCATGGCCGCGGCGGAACTGACCTTCCGCCCGGCTCACCCGGACACGCAAATCACCATTTCGGAAGAGCACGGCACGGTGTGGTTGGTGGCGACGGCGCGCGTGCCGGTGCATGTGCTGCCCAACTACGTGCCCGGCGATGCCCCGGTGGGTTACGACGATGCGCCACCCGCCGCCGACGAGACGGTGGCGGCGGGCATGGGCTATGCGGTGGTCGCCGCGCTGCAGCGCGGTGGCGACCGGCTGCGGCTCGTCGCTTCGGCGGCATCGGGTTTTCGCGGCCACGACCAGCACCCGAGCGCCGATTTCGCCGCCCTGGTGCGCACGGCGCAGGCCCGGGTGGCGAAGGCGCTGGAGCAGGACACCGACGCGCTGCGGGCGCGCCATAGCGAGGATTACCGGCGCTATTTCGACCGCGTCGACCTCGACCTCAGCGCCTCCGGGCCCGCGGCCGAGCGGGCCGAGCTGCTGTTCCATTTCGGCCGCTACCTGCTGATCGCCAGCTCGCGCGAGGGCACCGAGGCCGCCAACCTGCAGGGCATCTGGAATGTCGATGTGCGCCCGGCCTGGTCGAGCAACTACACCATCAACATCAACACCCAGATGAATTACTGGCCGGCCGAGGCGGCCGGTCTCGCCGAGCTCTGCGGCCCGATGTTCAGCCTGACGCGCGAGCTGGCCGAAGCCGGCGCTGGCACCGCGCAGCGCTATTACGGCGCGGCCGGCGCCACCGCCCACCACAATGCCGATCTCTGGCGCTTCACCGCGCCGGTGCCCGGCATCCCGCAATGGTCGAACTGGCCGGCCGGGCTCTATTGGATGGCGGCGCACCTGCAGCACCATCTCGACTACGGCAATGCCGCGCCGGGCTTTGCCGGCGATGTCGCCCTGCCGGTGTTCCGCGCCGCCGCGGCGTTCGCGCTCGACATGCTGGTCGAGGACGAAACCGGGGCGCTGGCCGCCAGCCCCTCGACCTCGCCCGAGCACAGCTTTGTCGTCGGCGCCGCCAAGGTCGCCATCACCCAGGGCACGGCGATGGACCAGGAGCTGATCCGCGAAACGCTCGAGAGTTTCGTCGGGCTCGCCGATCCGGCCGAGCCGCTGGCGGAGCGGGGCCGCGCCGCGCTCGACCGGCTGCGCCTGCCGCTGATCGGCGCGGCGGGCAACTTGCTCGAATGGGACGACGACAAGACCCCGGCCGAACTCGGGCACCGGCACCTGTCGCATCTTTACGGCCTCTATCCCGGCATCCGCATCACCGAGACCGGCACGCCGGAGGCATTCGCGGCGGTGCGCCGGGCCCTCAAGCTGCGGCTCGACAACGGTACCGGCTATACCGGCTGGAGCCAGGCCTGGGTGCTCTGCCTCGCTGCCCGGCTCAGGGATCGCGAGCTGGCCGAGCGCGCCATTGGTGGCCTGCTCGACCAGCTCACCTCGCGGGCGCTGCTGGTGCTCCACCCGCATGACGGCTGGGCCGAAGGCAACGTCTTCCAGATCGACGGCAATTTCGGCGCGGTGGCCGGGCTCACCGAGCTGGTGGTGCAGAGCCACGAGGGCGCCATCAGCCTCATAAAGACCCTGCCGCCGAGCTGGACGGCCGGCACCATCCGCGACATCCGCTGCCGCGGCGGGCATCAGGCGAGCGTCAGCTGGCGGGATGGGCGGCTGGTATCGGCGCGGCTGGGGGCGGGCAGTGGCGGCGAGGTCGCCGGCGAGCCGCCCGGGGGGGCGGTCAGGGGCGCCGGTGCATCCGGGGCGGTCGCCACCCCCCCCGCCCGCGGCGCGGCGAGCGGGCGGCCACGGCCCGCGTGGGCCGCGCCAGCGCGGCGC